>Ga0123342_1002813_pt1 | contig 28651 bp, 9 predicted proteins | sample Turbeawhitnodule_FD_89960 | JGI IMG/M metagenome (GOLD analysis project Ga0123342, IMG submission 89960) | Root nodule microbial communities of legume samples collected from Mexico - Turtle bean Mexico white nodule | ecosystem: Host-associated > Plants > Roots > Nodule | place: Mexico: Nepantla... | reverse complement strand
TTCTGTACCTGTTTATGATTTTTGTGGTTTTCCCAAAATGCAGCTCGGTTTTCACCCGATGATAAATATTCGAGGCAGAGAGTTCTTCTGAAGAAGCGTTTTGGATTGTTACCAACCCAGCAGCCACCTCTAAAGTACTGACTGATTTTGAAGCTCCAATTTTTAAGTGTCTTTTCTGTGCTTAGCCGTGTTTTGTGTACTAGTGTAGTGCCGATGCCTGGTGTCTAGTGATTGAGCCATTTATATTGTTTTGAACCAATTATGTCAAATATGGCTCACGTATTACTTACTGTATTAGAATGAAGTTTCCAATGTTGAAATGCACTAAAGGATTTTGAGTTCTGTTGCAGTCAATTTAATATTGTGAAACAAATCATTTGTCTCAATGCATGGGGTTGTTGCCAGCTTTCAAAACGAGATAAAAGTGCAGCTAGATGAAATCAGCTACATGAATCAACAAAGAACGAGAGAAATTTTTATCTGTGCAAATATGTTTACACGTATTTTCCTTTTCCCAATTAAGAAACATAAGAGAAAGAACTGAGTTATTATTAACACAGGTAATTTGATGGGGATAAATGAATTATAAAAACAGATATTAATGTATGTCAAGGGACTATATACTTTTAAAAAAAATTAATCTATACGTTGATGATACAATGAGAACGTGATAAGTTATATTATTAGTTTAATTTATATTTTCTTAACTAATTATGAGAAATTAAAAATATAGTTTTAATTATGTTTTATTTATGCAATTTTTTTTATTTATAAAAATTTATGTAAGACTTAAATTATAATTAATATTTAAAAATATTTAAATAGTAGATATTTAGTTTTAATAAATAATATAATTTAAATTAATGGGTCATAATAGTTATAAATATAAATACGTATTACATAATATGTTTATTAAGAAGTTATTGGTAAATACTATTATTTAAATTAATATTAACAAAAATATTATCTATTTATATAGTTATTTTTTCGTGAATATAAACAAATTATACAAATTTTATGATATAAAATATTTGAATGATAAAATGTTAATTATTTGTATTTTAATTTTCATTATAATTTATATATACATTTCATACATTAAGAGTATACATAAAAAGAGAACCTATTTTATTACATTGAACCTAATCCATCTCTCTTAAATTATATACTCTAACGTATAAATAAAACAAATAACAGCATAATATTGTCCTTTTAATATAACAAATAGTATATAATAATAAGATATGATAAATTATGGTATTATATCTTATTATATCCCAGTCTATTAAATGATTCTCAGAAAATCTGTATTACCCTTTTACAAACAATAAATTGTATGCGAGAAAAGGAGAGTGACAACACACATGTGTTTGGTATTAATTCCCAAAGGCCTTAATTTCTTTTATCCCATTTTTTTTAGAAGATTGAAATTAAAAATGTGATATACTTTTCATTTTTTTTTAAATTTTTTTATAGTGAAAAATTGTTAGTTTTTTTTAATTCTTTTAAAAGTTCACTTTTTTGAAGGATTCATTATTTTAAAGATTCATGTTGTTTAGAGCGTCATACTTTGTGATGACTATAAACCTAAGTAGCACAAACACTTACGGACACGAAGATACGTACAATTTTTAAAATGTAGGATACGGGAACACAAATCTATATATTATATAATTATGAATTATATAAATTGATAATAAATATTTTTGTGGACAAGTATGTTCCATATTATTTTTTTGAGTAGAAATATGTTTTTTATGACTGGTTCAAAATGATTTGTTTCTTATTTTTATAATCAGAATAAAAATTTATACAATAAGTTTGAGGTTTTAGAAAATTAATGTATTTTTCTTTTTTAAAATTATGTTAGAACCGTATTAGAATTTTCAGAAATCCAACAAACGTAAGTGTCGGTGTCCGATACAAGTATCCGACACCGACACGTCATTTAAGAGAAGTGTTTGAACTTGATAGCTATAAACCACAAGGCAAAATAATTAAAATTTAAAAATAAAAGAACTAAAATGATTTTTTATAGTAAAACATGATTAACCATTTGAATTTTTAAAATTACTTGTCCTTTTCTTCATTCCTTCTTATTATATTGAAAAATATTTATCCTATTGAGACACAAACTAAAGTATCTACTATAAAAACACGAGACCTTTATTTCTTTATTGACTTAATGATAATTTTGGTTTCTATTTTTATAAAATTTACAATTTTATTTTATTTTTTAAATCTTAGTCCCTTAACTTTTAATTATTTTAATTTTATTCAAATTTTAATTTTAAAATATGTTAAATTACTATCAAATTATATTTATTATTAATATTGTTTTCAATTTTATAAAAATAAGTTACGAGTATCGTACTTTTTTTTCGATTCCACTGTGTTATAAAAACTATCAATAATTAAACAGAAAACTTTTAATAAAAATTAAGAAAAAAAATTGTGCAAAAAAAATTAAAAACTACAATTATAGGTATTTAAGTTAAATCATTAAAATTACAAATTTGTAGAATACAGAGAAGAAAATTATAACTAAGTCTATTTTATACTTAAAATTAATTTATATATTTTAATGAAAAAATAAGCATTTTAATATTTTCCTTTGTATTGCAGAGAATACTAAAAACGTGGTTTCAGGGACAATATTGAAAATAAAATTTGATGCCACGACTAAAGACGACTTCTTGTTCAGTTGCATTCGAAGGTAACAACACTACTCAGTTGAAGTCGTCGCTGCGAAGTGCATTTCTTCCTTCTCATCTTCCTGCTGCTGCCGCGTATGTCCTAATTCTCATCTTCTAGACCTCAAAAACCTAACATTCGCCGTCGATCCGCTTCCAAATTGTAAATGCGATTACCTGTGTTCTGAATTTCTTAGATTCATCGGTGCAGGAATGGCCAGATACCTAGGAGGATTACTGGTGCTGCTTTTCGCTGCTTCGATCTGCGGAGCCGTCACGATTCCTGGCCCCGTCTCTGATGCTCACCGTTCCGCCGCATCGGAGCTCTTCGATGGCTCATTTTCAAGGTCAATTGAACTCTCTCTAGCTCCGTTTCTCGCGTATTGTTTAGTTTGGTAAATGCGTTGCTTAGTTCTGATGTATAAATCATGGATCCTTATGTTATTAGCCTCGTAAGAGTAACTGTGGTTTCCTCGTGAATTAATTTCATGAATTAGTGTAGTTAGTGAAGAGTTTGTCGAAGTAGAGTATCGTAAATACAAACCAAGGTTTTAAAAACAGTTTCCGACCGCAATTTTAGTCCAAACATGAGGTTTTTGGGGTCACCGCAACTGCAGAGCAATGAAACTGTGTCCGGATCGCTAGTTAAAACCTTGATGTAGACTATGATGGACAGTTAGTTACAGTTTTGTTTCAAAAGCCATGTACTAGCTATTTTAATGTCATTTTTGTTTTCTCGCATGCTTGTTTGAAATGCAACATTGAGATCTAAGGACATCCTAAGACGTTAGAAGATTGTTATAGCTCGGGTGTGAATCTCCTATTTTTCTTTCATGAATTGATATGCTAGGGTCGTATCACTTTGAAATTTTAGACAACTCTATATAAGTCAACTTATTTTTATCCTCTTATTTCTTATCAGTTTAGAAGAGGCCTATGAGGCCCTCAGAGTGTTTGAGATTCTTGCAATTGGGAATAAGCCTGATGTGAGCGCAACCGCGTGCAAGAAAGTAGTGGAAAATCTTGGGTCGTCATCCCCTGTGAAGGATTTGTTCTATGCATTAAAGGTTAATGGCATATTAAAATGCAAGGTTAATGCGGATGTTTTCAAGGTAATTTTGTTCTATGGGTATCTTTTTATGATTAGGTTGCGCTTGAATGTCATGTTTTATGAATTTTATATTGTGTTGTTAAATTGCCAGTCTGAAAACTGATCCTGCTATTTACTTATCTTGTAAAGGATATTGCTGTGAGACTTAAAGCCACTGTCACTGATGCGAGCACTTTGGTTGACATGTACTATTCAATAGGAAGTTTGGTTCTTATAAAGGTAAATCTCTAGACTTTATCCTACTTCATAGGTGGTAAACCCAATGGGCTGTTATGTGAATTTTTATTAGAAACCTCTGAGGAGGCTGTGGTGCATTGTAGAAGATTATGTTCCCATCCTTTATAGTCATAGTACACTTGGTTTTAGTTTCCTGTCGTCTGGCTAATCTAATTGATATGTAAAAGAATTTTTTTTGGTCCTTCTAATATTCTCCTAATATGCTAAAATTTCTCATGTTAAGTTATTTTAAATAATGGCAATGTCTCTCTTTTAAGGACTAGGCCTTTTCTATTGTCACTTGCAAACTGCAATGGGATATTATGTTTCATTATGGTTTGCTCCTGGATTTGATCACATCCTTCTATATATTCAGGATCAGGTTTCTGATGTTGACGTGCTTCTTGCTGATGCTGATGGAACCTTCCATTCAATCAAGGTTCGTTTTACTTTTTAGTGTCTTTGGTATTGACTAAGGTGAAACTTATTTTGTTTCTCCCTAGCTACCATTCTGGTCTCATATAACATGGTGATAGGATTTCCCCTGTTTTATTTGTTTCGTTTTACAACTTACTTATGTTTTTGTTGCTGCAATTGCAATTGTTATTTCATGTAATGTATTATTGGCAGGCTCTGAGCCAAAGTGATGGAAGATGGCGCTATAGTTCTGATAATCCAGAGTCTAGTACCTATGCTGCTGGTAATGATTTATATGGAAATATGATGATATTTTATGTTTTCTGCAATCTGCATTGAAACTAGCGTTATGGAATTCTTGGAAATATTGCTGTTTATCTATAATGACAACTTTTTCTATTCATATATTTCACAGGGTTAGCACTTGAAGCACTGGCTGGAGTGATCTCATTAGCATCTTCTGAAATTGATCTGTCTAGGGTAAAATCTGTCTTAAATTGGTTGCTTTACCTTCTTCAGCCTTCCTCGGGATTTTAAAACTTGCTTAGTTGAAAAGATTAAATTGTGTTTAAATTCTACAATTAATGTGGATGAAAGTATATGCATTATGCCAAATAAAATTTATGTCGAGAGAGTTTCATTAGAACATTTGTATACTGAATTACTAAAAGTTAAAGACAAGCAGGGAGCTCATAAATGAAAATGAATTTAAATGGTGAGTAAAGTGATAAAAATTTATTCAAAGACTTGAAATTTAGCCTTTCTTTGAGATATATTTTGAATCTAAGGTTAAACTTATAAGTATTGCATTTTTAGACATTTTATCTGTTTAGATTATGTTTTACTTGCCTTTGTTGTCCATACTTTATCCTGAGCATCCTTGCACTTCTATCGATATCTTATGTCATTCCTATTTTGTCAGGTGAAAACAGTAAAAAATGATATATTGAAGCTTTTTGACAGCATTGAGAAATATGGTATGTGTATCTCTGATCTTAACCTCGTTCAAATTTCAACATAAGGCTTAATATTTATTTATGAAATATGATTCCCCTAGATTGGATGTATGTAGTGGCCATAGCTTTACCTTTAAAAGAGCCTGTTCTTTGATAGATGGTAGATATACTGTTATCTCCCAATGTCATTGTATTTTATGCTGCGGTGCAAGCTTTCTTGGTTCTTTCACTTCTTTGCTGCATTTTTGCCCTTTAGGTTCAATGTTGAATGTGTTGCAAATTTTCAGTCCCCTCTTTGGAAGTTATCCTCATGAAAGTTTTTTTTTGTCCCATTTTATAAACTAAATGGCCTAAAGATAGAAGATACACCTCTTCCAAATGCTTGAGTCTTGAAGGCCTGTTTTTGGTAGCAGTATATCTCTTAGGGTTGAGGATATGGATAGCAATTCAATGTTTGCTTTAGTGTGTAACAGAAACGGTGGCACTTAACATTAATTATAAAATCTGCTGGAAGTCTCACTTATGCCCTGTCCTCCCTAATTGGATTTTCCCTCTGCAAAGTTTTTCTAAGTGCTTCTTTGCCATTTGGTACTGAGCATTGGATTAGAATTTGGCATATTAGTTATTTTATGTTTGGAATCTCATTTGGAATTAGAGTCATAATTCCATGGAATTACAAAATAAGTAGGGGAAGATCTTTCCATTTGTTAGCCAACACCTGAAAAATCTTCAATTCCACGCCTAGGAATTTAAATGTACTGAACCCAAAAACAAAAGATGTTCCTAACACTTATTTTTCGTCTTGTTATACGATATTGTTATTCTAATGACATTAGGGTAATTTTGAAAGATAAAAATCAGATCTAGATTTGACAAAAGTAGATGTGAATGTAAGATCTATTTATTAGGTTATCATTATATTATAAGTAATTATAAACGTAGGAAACCATTTTTTTAAAATTTTAAACTGTTATTTTATAATATTATTAAATTTTAAATGTTGGTTATTATCTTTAAATTCTAGATTTTACATTTAAATAATAGATTTGGATTTCAAATTATATACCTTAATTCTTTGCACACATCAATAGTAAATTTATGTTTCTGAACCGATTTCAATTCTTCCATAAATTTAATCGGAACTCAAATTCCTAGTAATTTTAATTTATCCAAATAGACTTTAATTTTTTGTTGCTGCATTAAATGGTTGTGCTGTTTCTTATACCACATTTCTCATCCTTCTGACCTAAGATGAAAATATTATCTCTTTTTCAGATGATGGAACCTTCTATTTTGATGAGAAATTTGTTGGTGGAAGTGAGCATCAGGGTTCTCTTTCCACAACTTCATCTGTTGTTCGAGGGGTTATAGCATTTACTTCTGTAATTTCTGGAAAAGTAAATGTACGTGGAGTGTATGGACTACATTATAATTTTTTACCCTGTTAGAATTTTTTGTTAATGTTTATGGCTTTGCATTTCCAGCTTCCAGGGGATAAAGTGTTGGGTTTAGCAAAATTTTTCCTGGGTATTGGAATCCCAGGTGATGCCAAGGACTTCTTCAATCAAGTTGAATCATTAGCTCTTCTAGAAAACAACAGGCAAGTGCATTTCTAAGAACAATCTAATATTGGAAACAAACCTTTATGGTGATATCTCTCTTTTCTTCTTCTTTTCTTTCTCATACATTGATCTCTTCATGTTATTCAGTAACATTATGTACCCTGGGTTTTCTTCTTGTGGTGTAGGGTTTCCATCCCATTGGTACTGTCACTTCCTGAAACAGTTTATTCATTATCCAAAAGAGATCAGCTCAAGGTATTCAATGAAGTTAACATCTTTAAAGTTTTAATTTTGAGAGTTTTGTAATTAATAGATCTTAGGAATTGGGAAATAATGATTGTGATGTAGAATTTAGGTGCCAACGAGAAAGAAACAGCATTCTCATTCCCACCTATATTCTATATCTGCCTGGTTGGTGGTGTGAAAAATTTTACATTCCTTTTTAACAAAGAAGAGTAGAGAATATTCTGCAGCTCTTTGACTTTTATCCAATTTTGGCCTGAACCATCCTTCAAGCATACAATTTTCGCACCTGTCAAAATCCAGTAATACCAAAACATTACTGACACAGCTCGTAGTTTTAATTAGGTTTTCTTTATTGCTGTAGGATACTATTTGTTATTATAAGTCCTCTCATTTCCAACATTATTTTTTAAAATTACTTCATGTTATGCTCTTCTTTGTCCCATTACTTTTTATTCTGTCCTGAAGCTTAATGAGTTCTTCCATTTGCACTTTTTTCCATTTATTCCTTGTTTATTCATTTACATGAAGTACTTACATTAATACCTCATGCATCGGTTGGATTTGTTAAATAAATATCAACTATTTTATAATTGTGCAGTTTTTCTGGTTCTCATTCTTACTCCTGTTAAAACATGATAAATTTCTATTTCAAAATTGATCAGGTTAGGGTGAATACAGTACTTGGTTCAGCTTCACCACCTTTAACAGTTAAGCTTGTCCGAGCTTTCCGCTCTGATGCTAAAGATTCAGTTATTATTGAGAGCAAGGTGAGAGATGATTCTCAATAGTTTATTTTAAGGAACATGGCCTGATAAGTTGGAATTCTTTCATATTTCTGGTGTGTTCTACTTTCTGTTGTTTGAAGCACTGCTGATGTTTGATGACACAGGAGCTCCAATATGATAAAAGTAATGGAATTCATGTCTTGGAAGTTTTCCCAGACAATGTGGACGTGGGGACTTACGTGTTTGTTTTTGAGGTACCTGCTTGTTAAGTTTAGTCAATATTTTTCCTTTTCAGTTGCATCAAAGTGTATAGCCTGTCAACTATTTCAAGCCCATTTTGTAGATTGTACTTCACGATTCTGCTGGTGAAAAAGTTTTTGCTACTGGAGGTCAAATTCATGTACCAATATATGTCACTGGCATTATTGAGGTCAGCAACGCAGAAATTGCAGTTCTTGACAGTGATCTTGGAAGTGTTGAAACCCAGAAAAAGTATGTTTTTGTTTCTGGTTAAAAAGTTTTATGCAGTTGTATTTGGAATCTGTCTGCTTTATTACTGATTACACATCTAACTGTCAAATGTTTGTCATTTTATTGTGTTTGATGTATGAACTTAGTACATGTGCATTTAAATATCAAGTTATGTATTTAACTGTTAGTAACTTTTTTGCATGTTTTTATTTCTTCAATTTCAATTGTCATATTGCTATCCAGGCTAGATTTGGCTGGAAATGTTGTTGTTGAACTCTCAGCTAACCACTTGCAAAAGTTGCGCTTTTCTTTCCAATTGAAAACACCTCATGGTCATGCTTTTAAGCCTCATCAGGTCTGTAGTAGTTGCCTTAGACATTCTAAATGAATGCCATTTCAATGTTCTGTTTATTGAGGGATTATTTTTCTGCAGGCATTTTTTAAGTTGAAGCATGAGACAAAGCACGAACACATATTTGTGGTTGGAAATACTGGCAAGAAGTTTGAGATTGTTCTGGTTAAGTATCTTTATTACATATTTAATTGTCTATGCTCAAATGCTCTTCTTTAGTTCCCATTATGTTTGTTATAATTTTCCAAGGTCCAATAAATATTGTCTTAGTACATGACTGCTATAGTTTTCAAATTAGAAATCACATGCTGTTTCTGATAAATTTTACCTTTAACTACTTGAAAGGGAGGGGTTAATTGTCTATTATCTAGAAACTATGACCAATATTTGACCTTCTGTAACTTCTTTAGAGCTGGACCGGGATTGAGAAGCTTGTAATTTTGTCAGAGCTGTAATTGTCATTTTGAAACTACGTGCAATATGTGAATGCTGTAATTGTCATTTCATTATAGCTATAATTGTCATTTCATTATAGCTGTAATTTTCATTTCATTATAGATGTTATTATTTTGCTCATGTTCTTGTAATTTTGGCTCATAGGATTTTCTTGGTTTGGTGGAGAAGTTTTATTATCTCTCGGGCAGATATGACATTGAGCTGACAGTTGGAGATGCTGTCATGGTATCTTACAATATTTGATTTTCTCAGTTTCCCCTTACTCCATGATACAATAAGCAATCTAAGCAAAAATTTGTGGTTTCAGGAGAACTCTTTCTTGCGGCCGCTTGGTCATGTTGATCTAGAACTTCCAGAAGCTCCTGAGAAGGCAGCGCGTCTTCCTCCACTCCCTGTTGATCCTTACTTAAGATATGGTCCCAAAGCAGAGATAGCCCATATATTCAGGGCTCCTGAAAAACGACCACCCCAGAACCTCTCTCTTACTTTCTTGAGTTTGATTCTTCTGCCATTTATTGGCTTTTTAGTTGGGGTAAGTCTTGAATAATCCTCCCTTGAAACTGGCACGTTTGTTGATGCCTTAGAAAAAAGGCAGTGTAGATAATGTGACAAATAAGATGAGTGGAAAAGGAAGCTGCAGTGAAGTTATCTAGAAATGATAATTTATTTTTACTTTAAATTTACTTTTGTGACTGTTCTTTATTAGTTAACTAACATTTGATGAATTTTGTGAAAAAAATATTGAATTATATGTTCTCATAAACCAACCATCCAAAAGCCACAAGCTGTTAGCAAAAGATACATTAATGTTTTTTATATATACTTCTAGCATGACCCCTCATGCAAGAATCCTCTGTGCTTGAAGTATGGACAAGGACAATGCACAGGCCCACCAAGGTGCTGTAGTTAATCTTGTCTTTGACTAGAAGATTGAGGATGACATGGATAAACACATACCACTTAGTTACATATGCTTTGTTACCACATCATAAACCAATGGTCCCAAAACTTTTCAGTTACACGTGAATGGGTTTTTATATCATATTTCTAGCAAATATGATATTTTTCGGGAGCTTTTGGGATAAAAACTGAAGACTGAATGGCTTAGTTTTTTTTAATTTTTTTTTATAGAAGCAACATGCTTATTTTTCTCTGTATAATTTCGGACACAGCCTCATCTGTGGTGGTGGATTGGAAGTGGATAACCTACTCCTGCATTAGACTGTTTGTTTCTTTCATCACCTTTCAAATAAGTCCCTGGCTCCCATTTTTAAATACGGTTTAAAAGGAGAGCAAGGGGTCTTTTCTGCTTAGAACACCAAAACCTATATTTTAAATGCGGAGCAGTATTGATAGGAATGTCGTCTTCTGAAAGATAGTGTTTGTAAAGGTTCAACATTTTTATGTTTTAAGACTGCTTTAACTAACAAGATATCTATCTACGGCTATCTGCAAGAAATTGGGCCTCTGGTCTGATGGCTTTTGGTACCTATTGCTAAATGTTCAAGTTATATTATATCTTTTTAGTTTAAAAGGCTTGAATTTTATGTGTAAAGAAATAGGTATGTATTTTCTTCAGTTATGCATAGGAGGGTGGGAGAGACAGTTTTTGTATAGATGATTGTCTTGGCATCCTTCAATGTTGTTGCAACTATGAAGTTACTTGTATTGGTTTACCTATCTTGTGTTTTTCTTATGATTTGGTTAATCCTCCTTATGTGAGTTAACATTTGTCATTCTCTTTTATATCATTTACAGCTGTTACGCTTGGGGGTAAACTTGAAAAATTTTCCGTCTTCAGCAGCACCTGCTACATATGCCATCCTATTCCATCTCGGCATTGCTGCAGTTCTATTGCTCTATGTACTTTTCTGGTTGAAGGTATTCCAGCTTATATTCTATTCAACATGTTTCTGTCAATTTTTCTGTGGTGATATTTATTTCTCAAATATAAAGTAAGGTGATCTTAATAAATGAGAAGCACAGTCTCCTGTAAATTTTGATAATGATTAAACAAAATGCTTAACTAGCAGAGTTGGTAAGAATGATCCATATTGGTTTTTGGTGGAACAATTTTTCATCCTCTCTTCTGGCGGGGGGCAGTATTGTCAGACCAGTTCATTCCACCTTTTTTGTATATGAAATGCCTGTCTGCTGATTTTCATTTGTTCATATGCAGCTGGACTTGTTTACTACACTCAAAACTGTAGGACTTTTGGGAGTTTTTCTAATGTTCGTGGGGCACAGAATTCTCTCCCATCTCGCTTCAACTTCATCCAAGTTGAAGTCTGCATGAGTAAAAGGAAGGTTGTCTATTTATAAAGACAAGATATGCTAATTTGTGTTTTTCCTTGAAAATATGGTACTAATCCAATTTTGTAGGACTTTGTTGTACTAGTTCGTAACAAATTTAGAGCTCAAGTATATTAAAAGAATTTTGTTTTATCTTGATCTTGCCTTATCTTGATGAAAGTCATCGACTCCCCGCATGTTCTTGCTTATACTTCTCCTAGACCTTACTGTCGACAGATTTTTTTGTCCCCAAACACCATATGCTATCATGGTCCACTTGTGAATCTCTGCGTACCTCCTTCAGCTTCAAATGATTGCGTTTTATAGACACATGTTTGTGATTTCGTGTCGAGTCTCATCGTTTCGAGGATTACTGTTTACTGTCTACAAGTTTCAGCGAATTGTAAGGGATGGACAATTTCTGCAAGTGGATATAGAACTTAGACCCCTTTATGAAGATGTGGTTGGATCGTGCAAATGTGATGAAGTGGTTTGTTTTAAGATGCATTTTTTGGTTCTTTTTCGTTGGCTATGATATGAAAATCCATCCAGCGTAGCTCGAGTAGCACGGCCAGCAAGACATGCATCCATGATAAAGAATGTATGCAATCCCAAATTCCCTTTCCTCATCCTTAGACAGGGAAAAATGCTAGCTTTGAAGAATGTTTGACTTAAAGTATTAAATACTAAATAACTAATTTAGGGTTTAGGGTTTAATCATGATTGACACGAATATTTTTGCGAGATTAAATTATTATGTGATTTTATTTAGTTTTTTTAGATTAAACACATCCATAATTAAAATATGGACTTTAAAGAGCTACTTCGTCAAAACCTGTGATTTCGATATAGCTTAGATAATTAAAGCGAGTAAACTAAAACTGTCAGAGTTGAATGCAAATTTTGATCAGTTTATTTATGTTTCTTTTCCCCATTAAAAGGAAATGAGATTTAAATTGTCAATTTCTGAAGTCAAGCGGAATTTATGGCAATTACTAACTTCTCCTAATTGCAGCCCAAAACAAAACATTAGAAAAGTGATTGGAAACTATATAAAAGTTCTCAACTTCTCATTGAATTGCTCCAGATAGTGATTACTTAATCAACGGCTGCATGCTTTTCCATTTGGGATTTACATGTTCTCAACTATTCCTACATAGTATTGATACTTATTTTATTTATTTTCTTTTTATGGCTTCAGAAAGGCCACTTAACAAAGAAAAGGGAAATTCATGAATTGAAAGTTCCAAACCCCCGTTATAGTAATGCTGCTTACATAATTTTCTTTTTATGGCTTCAGAAAGGCCACTTACCATTGTCTGAGCTCACTAAAACAATTGTTAATATAATATTAGTCATTCTTTTCTTAGTCAAATGTGACTTTCAAGTCATGGAGTTTGCATAGGCTTTTGAATGGTACATTATTTATAAACTGAGCATGTTGGGATAATTGAGGAGCAGGGTCTCACAAACCAACAAAACCTCATCGATCATAAAAGTATCCAATTTTAGCAGCACTATGTTAGTCTTATTGAGTTGAGGATTGTGCACAATTGTTTGAGCAAAACACTATTTTCCTTTAAACAACAATCCAATTTATGGCAGGACTCAACTCAACGTTTTTTCTTGAGTCCTGCCATGCCAAAATAGTACCCCTTTACAAGCAGTTAGGTTAACAACTAGGTGGCCAATGAGAAACGTGACTCCAAAACATAAGAAAAAGTGTAGAGTAAAATCTAAATATCTAGTACAGTAATATGTAAAAATTAATTGAAAAATCAGCATCTCTCTTGGGAGTGGATATAAATGTTGAAGCGTCCAAAATTTAATAAATAAATGCAAATAAAAAGATAAGATGATTTGGGTGAGCTTTCACTGCGACTTACGTCTATAGTGAAGAGAGCTACACTGAAAACTCAGGCCTCAGGAAATCAAAGTGACCTTCTTACACCTAACATTGGTAACTTATATTATGACACTATTCTGAAACCTGGATGCTATCACTTGTGAGCCACATCTTCTTTTGAATTATAACCACTGCATGATCATCATCATCTTCATCATCATTATCTTTACCTTGATCTATGTCATACATGGTGACAACTTCCCAGTGTAATGCTGGCAAGTATTTCCTCACATACTCCACCACTGACCGCTTATCATAGACAATGACGAAACCCTTTGGCCTAAGGATTCTATCCATCTCAATCAACAAATCCTCTGGACTACATTCTTTCTTCATAATATCAGAAAATACAGTCCATGCATGGAGTAGATCATACGTTCGAGGGTAGGTTGAAAAAGCTTCACACCTGTTCCATTTTTATAATACAAATATCCACAACATCGTTAATATCAGGTCATAAAAATCTACTTCTATGTTGAATTTCACGTAGTTGTAATTCATATTTTAACAAATTACTTTTTCTCGGATCATGTTGAGTCAAAATTTGAACAACTCATGTTGGTTTTAACCCAATAAAGATTTTCTTGTAACAGAACTTGCTTCTTTCTTTTCCTTCAAAAAGGATCAGTATATGATATTTGACATTGAACTCATTTATACATAAAAGGCTTAGACATATTCTGGTCTTTCTAATTTCTTAGCTAAATCTTTATTTTCTTGACCCGATCTCATCACTAAAGAGACCAAATCCTGTCATTCTGACAAAAATAGTAAAACCTTATATTGCGAGATAAAATGAATATACTATAAAAATTATTTACATATTTGATATAAATTTATTTCAATAATTAATATTTATTATTTTTATGATATTTTTGAAATATTATCATTTATACATACTAATATTTAAAAAAAAATATAGTTTATAACTTTTTTATTTTATACCCAATTTCATATAGATTAAGAATGTTAATAAGAACTAACTAATTTAATGTTTTTGATTCCATAATATATAATTGTAGTTTCTAAATTACACCTAATCAAATAATTGGAAACACTATCCATATTAAAACATAAAAATATTTTAAATATAATTACATTAAATAACACTGAGATAGTTAAAACTTACTATAAGCATTAAATTTATTTTATATATTTGCGTCCAAAGAGTGTGTATATATAAAAAAAAACAAATTTCAACTATATCAGTTATATTTAATATTATTATTTAAAAAATATCCTCTTATTTAAAGTATACACACAGTTGCTTATTATTATGATTCACGGTAACTTAGACACTGCAATTCATTATTTTATGAAAACAAGAACATTAAATTAATTTAACTACCATTAACATTATAAATAGATGTAAATTTAGGTATAACTTAAAAAATATATAAATTATTTGATATCTACTTTGAAAAGTCTTGATTATTGACTGACCAATTACTCCTCTCATGAAAATGCACCTAGAAGATCATAACTAGATAATGTGACATTTTTAAAGATGCAAAAAGGTCACTAATCAGGTTTCTTAACAGAGATTAGTAATTGACAAAACTGGTCACACTCTGCACTAATGACATGATAAAAGAAAATAAACTTCTTCTTGTTCAGACCTCCGTGTGGCAATAACAATGTAATGTTTTGATTGGTTCTTGCATTTTATGTTCATTTATCCAAAGGAGAGAGTAAGTAGAAAAAATGAAACAAAAAATTGAATAGGATTTGCCATAATTTGAGCATGTTAAAATAATTGTTTCATGAAGGAAACGAGCCATACCAGTTGTGAACTGCTCCTATCAATCCTCTGTCATATATTATGGCGAGAGATTTTGGTTCATTTTCTGGCACCACATTCATAACCCAAACATCTTTCTCCTTCAAAGCTGCCGCAAATGAACCAATACTTGCCCTCATATCCATCACATTCCGAATTGTGCCTGCTTTAATCTTACTTCCTAGCTTTCTCCAGTAATTATCAACTCTTTGTTGCCAAACTTCCTGCACAACATTCGTTTGTTTCTTCATCTCAGTTTCCATTGCAAGATTATCATACAGCCTGCCTATTAAGCTACACTACCTTAGCTTACTTCTAGAATCTTTGCTTCCTCAAAGCTTATTAATTTTTGTCTCCATGATCATCTTAGAACTAGAGAACAAGATTATAAAATTACTACAAATTCAACGGATATAAAGAATTGTTCATATGGTGTCATCCTTAGATGGTCTTCCTATAGACAACGAATAAGGCACCAATTGCAGAAAGAAAATTTAGGGGGCAACAAATGGGGGAAATGAACTTGTTCATGGTCAAATAAGGTCTAGTAATGTGATCTCAGTTATCTATCTACTCTATGAGTTGATTAATGCAGGGTTTTAAAAGCACCCTCCCTCTTGTTCTTGTATTTTGTTTCATATTTTTCTTCTGTTGTTACAGCTTGTAAAAGGCTCATGTTGATACTTCTTTCTGATCAATGAAAGAATTATAATTAAGATATTAAAATGGTGAACAAGATAGAGTTTAAATTACCACGTCCTTCTCAAACATTTTTGAAGAATAGTGAATTTCTGCCAGACGAGGAGGTGGAGTAGTCAATCGAGCTGGCCAAGGAGCCAAACCACTTCCTTTTGCTTTGTGCATTTCTGCATAGAACACCAGAATATACTGTTATTGCATACAAGAGTTATTAACTAATACAGCCATTGATAGTGCAACATGCAAAAATGATCTAGTATTGTTATATATATCATATCCAGAGAGACATGAACCTATCTATAATCGCAATAGCAAAAGCAATTTGATAAAGTGAACTATTCAAACAATTGCATAATCGTATTTTAGAACAACTAATGATCTGAGAACATTTTCTTCAGCATATATCCATGATATTGCAAAATAGAGGAGATATGACTCACGATCAGAATAGCGTGAAATGCAAGCTTTCATTTTAACTCCGGAAACAGCATCAGGATCATCATTAGATCTGCAGAGTGGAGGTAGAGTACCAGGCAATCTCTTTAAGTAGCAACTATTTGTGAGAGGCTTGACCCAAATGACAGTCTGATTCCTCTTAGCAGCAATTTTCCAGCACATTCTCTCCACAAGAGCACTCATTTCTTTCCATATTCTCCTATCCTCCTCATCCTCTGCATAGGCTTCAGGAGATGAATATGCAAAATAACCTCCTGGCCTGAGTAACCTATCCAGCTCGAGGAGAAGTATACCATCTCTCTGAAGCCAATCAATTCTACAGCGAGAACAATGAGCAAATTCAAAAGATCTACTCGGGTAAGGGAGCCTTAGGGTCCCTAAGACACCAAGATATGCTGGAATTCCCCTCTCCAAGGCAAACTGAATTTGATTTTGATGAACATCATTTGGAGCCAATGACATTGTTATCACATCAGAAGAAAGAAGATATCCTCCAAAGCTAGCAACTCCACAGCCAACATCAAGAACAGACCTGACTCTTCCCTCATTGTTTATATTATTGTTTGGAAAATTAAGCATCTGTAAGAAAATTGTGAATGGATTAAGTGTTAAAATACTCAGAATTAGGTGAGAAAATTGTCTCATTCCATCGGTGAAATGTGTTTTTTAGGTTCTCAAAGGTCAAAATTGGTATCAGTTCCTGTTTCGAAAAGCAGTTGTTTTTGTAACTGTATTTTTTTATAATTGGTGAAATTTGTCCCTCACCTTAGTATCCAAAGTTTCATAAAGAAAGATGAAATTCATCAATTAAACAAAATAGAGGATCAAAATCATTGCTTTTGAATATGGGGACTAGGACCAATTTTGATAGAAAATTAAAAGATCTATAACAATTGAAGCATTACATTGGCAATTGAAGCTTACATTAGCAATTGAAGCAATGTATTTATCAGCACCATAATGGAAGTGGGTTCCTCCACCAGGAAAAACTATTTTTTCACCTTTCACAACCATCCAGTTCTGGTCAGATTTTTCTGTTGCAAGATGGGTATGAGGTATATTTGCCTTCCACACCTGGTCTCTGCTTTTGGGCCAATTGATTGGAATCTGTTGTCAACATCAACATGAGAAACTAAGAGCTTAAGCAAAGAAAATTTCAAAACACTGGACTTTCTTAGTTCCACATCTAATGTAAGCAATCCCTGGAGAGTGAAACGTTACCTTGTACCCTGGAGGAGGAGGAATTAAACAATTATATCGCCTCTCTGGTATTGGGCAGTGTCTTTCATAGTGCTCCATCACAGATAAATCAAGCTTCAATCTTGTTTGGTATATGAGGTTTCTGTCCAGACAAGGAATAAGCTCTGATAGACGATCATCACAGACCTTAAAAAGGTAAATACGAGAGTAAAAAAACAAGTTGAAGATCCCATAACAGTAGAAACTTCAATTCTAGGGCAGTGTCAAGGGAAAACGTTACACGTATTCAGTTCAAAATCTTAAATTAACTCACTGGAATGCTCTTTGGTATAATAGCACTGTCCTCTCCTCCAACAAGTGGGGAGGAAGATTCACCCACATCTTTGTCCCCTTTCAAACCAAATTGTCTCAAAGATTTATCACCATACTCAACAATAGATGAATCACTACTCTGACAATAAAAGTAGAAGAAAGCACCAACAATCACCAAAACCAACACAGTTATGACCAATTTTTTTCTAGAGTTCACATCTGCTCTTCCTCTTGCCATGCTTGCCACTTCAAAAAAGAATCACCTTTTTCAATACGACTTCAACTGCCACACCACAGCATCAAAGATCAAAAGCTGACAAGGCAAACCTCAAACACTCATACAAAATCTTCACACAAAGCACTTACTTATTCAAAGTTCACTCGCTCATGTCCGTGAGGAACTTATGTGAATAAGAAGTTAGAACCACAAAACAATAACTGCAAAGAAAGTTGAAAGGTTGAGAAAAAGAAAATCACAGAAACTAAACAGCCCAAAAGAATAAGCATGTCTGAAACATGATTTACTCTCTGTGGGACCTGCAGCACAACCGTCCCAATAGAAACATCGCTGTTGAACCAAATACACATTAATAATTTAACAAAGAAAAAACTGGTTTTGGCAGAAAGATAGTAAAAATGAAAGCTACAGCAAAATCAAATCTATCTAATAATATTCCAAAAAGTGAGAGAAGCTTATGCAAGTGGCTCACTTAAAAAAAGCACATGGAAGTGGTAGAAACAATAGTGGAAGTGAAGGCTAAGTAAGTGCAAGTGGGAAAGACATAAAAGGATAGATGAAAGAGAATCACCGACAGGTGCCACTTGCCAGCTAGCAATTGACGTTAGAGTAGGGCTTCCCAAAAGGGAAGGGAAGAAATTGTAGGAGCCAACGGAAAGTGACTCCACCCTTCTTAAGGAACATTAGTTTTATCTATTTTCACGTGCACACTTTTACTTGCACAATGCCACATAGCAGTAATATGCATAATTTTTAGTTTTTACACAAATCTTTCAGCATATCTTCTCTTATTAAATATTTGAATCCTATTTTGTTATGTTGTGAGTGATTCACACGTTTTCTGGATGGATCTTCGTTGATATTTATGCATAATATATAATATCACATATTTTACATCTCAACTTCTATATTTACCTCAAACCTAATACCAAAAGCTCATTGTTTTGCAGCATCAATAGGGTAGGTATGAGCAGCACAGACAGAGTATTTCATTTAATTCAGAGAATGGATGATAGTGGTCAGTAGCGTGACTAGTGGCAGTGGAATTGTTCACGGATTTAAGCCTCTAACACAACTTATAAAATTAGTTTACACTCTGTACTATGTAATATAAAAAAAAAATTATAAATAAGAAAACATTAGGGATGCTTTATAAAAGAAAAGAAAAACAGATAATGAAAATAAAAAATAACTGTGTAAAACATCCATTTGTTATAGTCTTAACCCTAAAAAAATGGAGACTGCAACTTTTCAAAACAACAAATTAAAAAGATCTTCATACCATTACAACTAGAACACACTCAAAAAACAACAATTGAACATTTCCATAAGAAAAAACCTAAACCAGATTGTTTCGAACTCTTGAAAAGATGGAGGATCATTTGATAAAAGTTGAAATAAGCAGTATGATCTGCCGCCACATTGCAGACCCTGTTCATACATTTAAGTGGCAACATTCAACACAGAAAAAGTCAAACTTCATAAGCTAAAAAAAAACTTATATAATCTAAATAACATGATCTCATGAGAGTTAGCTTAACAGTTGAAAGTAACTAATAGGAAACATACTTTTAATAAATTGATTATTTAAAATGAAAAAACAAGAAATGAAAAAAAGAGAGTACTAAGTTGGATTTGTTGAAAACTTCTTTAACAAAGAGTGGGGTATGTAGTTCAGAAGTACCTTTTGCAATGGCTGCTAGTATACCCTATGCAGTGCATATTTATTTGGCCATGAAATAAATTTGTGTTTCCTAGGAATCACTCACAATTCCAGTAGTAATTCAAAAGTGGCTTGTCCTTGCGATTCTTGGCAAATATATTTGTAAACCTTTTCCAACTTTGTTTGCCAGAATGAATGTGTAGGCCTTCTTTACAAATTTGTCTTCACAGTTTTTGAGTAAGTATCAATCTCTGTCTGCACAGTCAAAGTAATGCATTAAAGGTTCATTGGATCACTAAATGCATTCAAACACTGAATTGTTATCATAGACTAAAGTCAAGAATGAGATGGAATAAAATATCTAACTCAGTATAGCATAAGGTATCCATAAAACTTATTCAATATCAACTTTAACAACAAAATGAAAAATTGAAAACAGTAAATTTAAGTGTATGCAAATTGGAAAAAATATGTGCATGTTCTTAGAATTTTCTCAAATAAATGACAATAAAATCTACTCCCTCTCTAAAGTAGGTCCACCATGCCTATTTGTGTCTGGTGAAGTTGAACAATATGCAACTATTTTGGGTGGGAATATGTATCTTTGCTATAGGGAATGTTCGAGGATTGAAGTTCATTCTTTGTCCATCTTTGTTTTTTTTTATTCGCAAATGTGGTATTTTAATTTTTACTTTTTGTAATCTTAGTTCTGAATTTTAAACAATTTACACATTTAGTTCAATTATTAATTTTGCATGTATTTACTTTTTTATTATTTTTTAATTGGATCATAATAGAAGAAATAAAATATATGCAAAAAATTAAAAATGAGTTCAAAATTACAAAATTTAAAAATCTGGTGTTAGAGTTTATGCGTAAAACTCTTCGTAATTATGTGTATGGTTTTTGATTATGTTTAGTTTAGTAAGTGTCGGTTTTCTAACACTGTTCTGATAATCCTTATGGCTTAATACATGTAGTTACAGTTCTTTTATAACGTGATAAAATATTCAAAGTTTGATTTTTTTTTTCTCATTTTTCTCTCAAACTCAAACTCTTTTATTGCAAACTTAAATCATAAAAAAGTTATGAATAAATTATTCAGAAAAACCAAAATTATTTCAAATATTTTATGGGCCGTTACTGTGTTTCCAGACTAGTTTAGCGTCCCTTGTCACTTTATTGACAAATTTTTCTTTGTACCATAATCAATATTTTTAAAATTTTTAAAACTATCATTTATTTTGGACTTGAAAATATAAAATTGAAAAGATATAATTCAAAAGTTAAAATTTTAATTTTTTTTTGGAAAAGAAAATCTGAAACGCAAAAAAGTATATTTTGAAAAAGAAAATCTGGAACACAAAATTTGAAAATGCATTTTAAAAAAAAAAATCAAAGTTCAAAAATGTGTTTCAGAAAAAGATTTCCGAAATTAAAAAATGTATTATGCAAATCCAAATCCAAAATATTTATGGAAAAAAAATTTAGAAGTATTTTTTATCTACATCCTCTTTTTATTTGAGGTTATTTTCGTCATTTCGCAGGGTCGTTTTTGTTTTTCCAGTGAAAAATTAGGTGCATCTTGGAATTGGTACGGTGCCGGAAGAATTTTTCCACTTAATTTTGTCTAAGGAGTTTCTGCTTCAATTGTTATTTTGGGTTCAATAGAAACTGCTTTTATTAACACCCCTTTTTTTTATCTTCCCACCCTCTTTAGTTGTTTTGTCTTTAAAATTGTTATTCTAACCCTCTATTCACACACTCTCCCTCTCAATCCCACCTCATCTTCTTCAACCTCCTTCTCATTTTTTCTTCTACAACCATTACCTTTTCTTATCTTTCATTATTTTCTCTGTATAAGTTCTAATACTCACTATGCTTCTTCATAGACAAATTTTGTGTTTGTTATAGGCTTTAGTATCACCCATATAAAAAAACCAGTTTTTCTTTACGTCAAAACACCCAAAATTAATTTCTGTTGATGATATTTTTTATTTACAAAACAAAGCTGAGAGGGTAGAAGTGAGTTTGTTTGAGAAGAAAAAAAAGTCATTTCTTCCTACGCCCATACATTCAAACAAAAATATTAATGATTGATGGTACAATATGAAATACAAAACCGGAATACAAATTTATATTTTAAATTGTATAATTTATAATATAAATTATAAAGTATAAAAATTGTATATACATTACAAAATTCAAATTCTTGTTTCTTTTGATAGCTTTATCATATGATAAAAATCTAAAATATAATATAGAAGTCTCCAAATTTCACGTTCAGAAATTAAAAAAAATATTTAATAAAAAATATTTTTTAAAACATGAAGTGCAGGAAGAAACGTAAGAAGGTGCAGGAAGAAATTTCCGAAAAAAAGAAGTATAAACATCATGGGCCATTTTATTAAGGACCATACTGCCTCTTAGCTAATGGGCCCATAACTCATTTATAAAGAAATGAAAAACTATTCAGGATATCTATTTATGTAAAGGTCTCCTTCTTATTTTCGTTTATTAATATAATAGTTGTTATCTGCTCAGGAATATCTTAATAAGTTTTTCAAGGAGATTTTAGTTAGTGCATAAAAAAAATAGTATTTTGATAATTCAAAAATTATTTTAAAACGGTTTTAGATCCAATTGTCATCACATATATAACTCAGGAACTATATACTGCTTTATTCAGAAAAAAAAGCTGTTTTTTAATATTCAAGATTTAAATTGAAAAAAAATATGATTATATATATATATATAAATATATATATATGTGTGTGTTTTTTGGAGATGGACCTCACCTGATAATCTTTGTTTGGAATATTTTATAAAACTTAGTTGGAATATTCCTCCCAACAATCAGTACTGATGTACAATTTTTTACCCTAACAAATACTGAAAACGTTGTTAAAGCAAAACCTCGTAATTGATTTCTACTTCTAAATTATTTTTATTTTTTTAAATTATAATTTTTTCTGGTACTCTAAAAAATCTTATAACTCTTAAGAATGAATATGATAGTTTATATATAATTTTTTTTATCAATAATAAAAAATAAATAAATGCGAAACACTTTGGGAATGGTTCAACCATTATACACGTTTTCCTTAACTAAAAAAAAATATCTTTTATTCTTACTCTAACTATTACTATTATATTTGAGTTAATTTGAGTTAGGATGACAGATTAGAGAAAACTGTTTGTTTCACACATAATTTTTAAGACAATAAATTTTGGATAATCTTAAAAAAGAATTTTTAGAAAATTAAATATGAAATAAGTGAAATATATATTTTACATATTATATTAAAAAATAACTTTAAATTCAACTCAATTTAATAAAATCAAAGTGTAAATTAATATTTACACTTATTTATAGTTATATATATAGTATGAAATAGAGGTGAGATCTTGATGTTGAGTGTAGTTCCTTTCAAAACCTTTAACGTGATAGTTTTGTGTGTGTTATGAATGATTGGTTCTTACGTATAAGAGAAGAAGAAGGTAATTGAGGAGAGTGTGTTATTTAAAAAAGTTGTTGTTGAATGCATGACACGGCATGGAAAGTAAAAGAAGGTAGAAAAAGATATCTTGAACGTGAAGAAGAAGCTGCATCAGTTGTGAGATTCTTCACTATATATTCTCTTCTACTTTCCCTTTCAAACTATCTCTCTCACTACACACATTAACTAAATCAATAGGAATTAGTGTTTATTTAATTCACCCACAACAATCATTTATATTCATTCTTTTATTATTCAATACTTTTAATTCAATTACTTACTTTCAAATTTTATTTAGATTATAATTTCCTTTCAATATTTTTAAAATTATATTAATCTAAAGTTATAAAATTAACAAAATACACACTTTTAAAATATATAAAATAAGAATTATTTTATTACCCTTTTACTGTTGTTTAAAACTCAATTTTTTTTATACAAATAACTTTTTATAATTTAATAGTGTGGATATATATAGAGTTATTGATAATGCAAAAGTAGTTAATATAAATTATTTTATTATGAGTTAATTTTCTTACTAATGCAAAAGAAGTATTTTATGTTACTTTTATTAGGTTTACGTTGCTAAAAATCAACCTAATGATTATGCGGTAACATTTCTATTCCTACATTACTTTCCATTTTTTTTTTGTTAAAATTGAAGCATGGTTGATTTTGAAGATTTCAATCAGAAGATAATATATGAATATCTTCTTTGTTTTCTTGTTACTTATTAATGTTTATTTTTTAAAAAAATTATGAACAACATTATTTTAGTCCATACATAAGAGTAAATATTTTAAATGGTTTAAAATTACAATTTAATCTCTAGGAGTAAATATTTTAAATTTTTTAAAATTATAGTTTAGTCCTTAGAAATAAATATTTTAAATTTTTTAAAATTACAAGGACTAAACTATTTTAGTCTCTTAGAGTAAATATTTAAACTGTTTGAAATTATAGGAACTAAATTATTTTAGTCCTAAAAGTAAATCTTTAAAATTATGGATACTAAATTCTAGAAAATTATAGAGTATAGAAAATAAGTTATATAATTATCCTTAGAACTAAATTATCTTAGTCCATATAAAAAATTACAAGGACTAAGCAAAGTTAGATGAAATGATAATTTTTTAAAATGAACTTATTTAACTCATGATGCTTCAAAATATATGCATATTTAATTGATATTTTGTATTTATTTAGTAATTTTATTTATATTTACTTTTATATTCATATACCCATTGAATAAATCTTACTTTTCCTATTAATAATTTGTATTAAATGAAAAATTATGTTTGAAAAAATTAATTTTATTAGCTGATTTATACATAAAGATTAAGTTTGATATTAAATGTAATAGAATTTCCATTTAAAGCATTTTGTATTATTATATATATGTGCACACTTGACTATGGTGCATTATAGGTCACTATTTTCGTTTCGTGTATTATGAAGATGAATGTAAAATGTTATCTAAATTTTGTAAGAGAATGAACTTAATTTATATATATTAACATATTATAAACAATGTATTCTTAAATAGTTAGGAGATCACCTTCAATTAAAAAAATAAGAATGACATTGTATGATATTGATGATGATAATAGAGTTTTAGTTAGATGAATACACATTACATTAGTCAATTAGTCAAGAGAGAGTGTGAAAAAGAAGTTGAGGAGGTTTTACAATTTATTTAGTAAAATAGAAAACCTATTAAGAGAACATATTTTTTGAGTAACACTACTAATGTACAACTTTTTTAAAAATAAATAAAAGTACTATAAAAAAAATAATTATTCTTTAAAAAATCTAAAATTATAACTAATAATATTTTTGTCTAGAAACACAAATTTTATTTATATAATAACTTACGTAATAATATCTTTGTATATTTATGAGTTGGTTTAATAAATATTTTTAATTTAATAAATTGATTTATTAGTTTAAAAGTTATTTATGAGTTGGTTTAATAAATATTTTTAATTTAATAAATTGATTTATTAGTTTAAAAGTTATAAGTTAAGCGTTTATTAACTATTATCTAATTTATCGGTTAGAAACTATTACGATTTAACTTATCAAGTATCTAGTTTTTGACTTACTTTTGCCAGGAACTGTCACTCTATGCTTCGCTACACACTTGCATATTTTTTCAAATTTATTGAGTTTAATGTTTTAAATAAACTTGAATTTTACCATTGTAAAATCTATAATATTGTTAAAAAAATTAATTCCTTTAAAAAAATTAATTTATTATGTTATGATTTTATTTATATATATAAATTGCTATTTTTTATCGTCTAAAATAAAAATATATTAATACATACCATCTAAATTGTAAGGTACCTACACAACCACCAACAATATATATATATATATATATATATATATATATATATATATATAAATAAATAAATAATCCGCTTAATATCAAATTATTTTATTAAAGTAAAAATTGTAAAAACATCATAAAAAATAATATAATAAATTAAGACTGCGACTTGTATAATAGAAATGACTTTCTATAACTGAAATCAATAATTAATGCATTACATTCACATTATTTGTCTTAATTAGTATATTTTCTGTTTCCTAATTGAAAGATCTAACTAGCTACAACTTGCGCGCGCGCATATATATATATATATATATATATATAATTAAAATATATAAACTCTTTCACTTAAAATATTTAATATTTATATTTGTTTTTATATGGTTTCTCGGTCTCGGTTTTCTTTTTATTAATCTTGGTGTTGGTGTTGAAGTAGTCTTGATTTTTTTTATCTCAGTTTCGTATTTAAAATATGGTGGTTGAGAGTAATAAATATTGTTGAATGTGTATATTTGTCTTGATTGGAATGCATATTTATAGGATCGAAGTAGACATTTAATATTGGGTTTGAATTAGCGCGAGTCATTGGAAATCTCGGTGTTAGGGTAATGTTTCGTACCATGATTATGTTAATGAGGTCGTACAAAGGGATGCTCCTTGGTTCCATGAGAGTTGAATTCAACCACGTCACCCATGGAGTATTCGACCATGGATATCGACGATACACTAGTCCCCAGATTCGCAAAGCCCTTGCTTGTTAGAGTTAGATTAGTCTATAAATTCAACCTTTTGGTGGGGTTTTTTGTGTTTTTGGGATTCATGTATGTATCTTTTCAACCATTTGATTGAAAATGATCTAACGGTTCAAGATGTTGTGACACTTGAGTTGTCGTCCGTCTTCACATTCTATAAATAGGGGGGTCATTGTCATAGGGGACCACTTTGCTTTCCTCTCTCTACCGAATAGTGGCTAAGTGTCGAGAATTCCCTTACTCTTCAGGTTGGTAATGTCTCTTCCCTCGAGTTCTTCAATGTCTTCAGGTGGGCGATCCTCAGTAAAATCCAGGGAGCCTTTGGTAGCTAAAGGGAGTGTTGCTTCGGAGATGGAGTCATGTCGAGTGGATGCCCCTGAATAGGCACGCCAATTGGCTTGATAACAAGCCAAAAGCACTATGTTGTTGAGGTCAAGCTATGAGTAGGTTGACTAAAAGTGACCAAACACTTTTCTTGATCTAGGTGGTCATCTTTAGTTAGATCTTTTGTGGCAAGTGGGTCCATGTTGAGTATGGATGTGAAGGTAGGTATCGTGTCGGTCAACAATAATTGACAATGACGTCGATTCAAACTTCTTTTTCCTTCCCTACGATGAGGTTACCACTGACGTACTCTGTCTACTAAACATTTTCCCCACGATGCTTCATCCAAACTCGTGTGTTGTGCTTCAGGCTTTCCGCTTGATATGTGGCATGCTACGGATATGCCATTCACCACAAATGTTCCTTCATTATTATAGTTGTCTTCCTCCCGAGTTGATTTCTTGACTTTCACTAGTCGACCACCTAAGCTCCTATTTGTTTGCCCCTTTCACCTTTTCTTATAAAAAATTTAAGAGTAGATTTTTCAAAGAGTATATAGAACCAATAGGTCAACCTTTTTTCTTTGATAAGAATAACAATCAGAAGTTTCATTTTTACTGAACTCGAAACTCGGTCCATATCACTCATGATTAGGGTCGTCCATGACTTCAAGGGACTTAGATTTTAGATCAATTGCTGAAAAAGCTGCCCACACAGAAGATCCTTGTCGTATACAAGTCTCCTTATCATTGGGTGGACCTCAACGATACGTGTTGTATCTTTGCATGTTGATTATCATTCGATTTTAACTTTACCGAATTTTTTGAATGCCTCTCAAGTGTAATGGCTTAACATATCTTGAATGTCAAACTTGTACTAAAGCAGCTTTGTCAAAGCCGAGGGAAAAAGCCTGCAGATGGTAAGAGAATTCTTGTTGAAGAGTTGACAAGAACGACCGTTACGCCGATCTTGCTATTGATTTGGTGCCTCCGCCTGCAGTGAAGAAGAAAAAGAAAAAGAGAAGTCTGGAAAATCGAGATCCCCAAGAAAATATCTGAAGAGGCCGCGTCCTTCTTCAGTTAAGGCCAACACTAGCTCGAGATTAACCTCCAACAACAAAATTTTCAAGGTGAATAAAGCCATCTCATTGTATCTAGCATCTTCCTAGAAAGAAATGCAGTTTCATCTTCAACTACCGAGTTGGTCTCGGTATGTATAGAATACCAAAGTTGTGCTCGGGTGCTCACCAAGATTATTGTTGTCGAGGCAACATATGCTTCTTTAACTGAGGTGACCAAATTAAAAAAAGAGTTATCTATTCAGGTGGCTTCAGAGACCAACTCCTGCTTAGATGATTGGACTCAGATGGCCGAAGCGAGCCATGACACACTTGCAGGAGAGTTATCTTCTTAAAAAATCAAATATGACTTTTTAGATAGGAACTACTCTTAACTCGTATAAACACAAGCCTACACTAGCGCAGGAATGCTAATCAAATGCGGCTATTTTACATTTACAAATGCGGCTATAGAGCCGCATTTGTAAATGCGATTTACGAATGCGATTATTTGAAATAGCCGCATTTGTATATTCTTCTGAATGAGCTGGGGTTTTAGGGGTTTTAGATTTACGAATGCGATTTACGAATGCAGTTATTTGAAATAGCCCCATTTGTATATTCTTCCGAATGAGCTGGGGTTTTAGGGGTTTTAGATTTACGAATGCGGCTTTGGTAAATAGCCGCATTCGTAAATCACATTTACAAATGAGGTTATTTACCAAAGCCGCATTTGTAAATCTTGCTTTTTGATTTACAAATGCGGCCTTGGTAAATAACCGCATTTGTAAATAGTGTTTTTTTTAAAAGTTCAATTCGTATTGTCCCTAAACCATATAAATTAACCTGCATAATGATCAAACCCAGCCAGACAAATACAGAAATATAGAGATAAATTGAGAGAATCAAAATGTACATTTACAATAGTA
>Ga0123342_1002812_pt1 | contig 28658 bp, 20 predicted proteins | sample Turbeawhitnodule_FD_89960 | JGI IMG/M metagenome (GOLD analysis project Ga0123342, IMG submission 89960) | Root nodule microbial communities of legume samples collected from Mexico - Turtle bean Mexico white nodule | ecosystem: Host-associated > Plants > Roots > Nodule | place: Mexico: Nepantla... | reverse complement strand
TGAACATTGTTCCGTGACTTCAAGTGGGAGATTGTTGGGTATGAAGCCAGGACCAATTGGGTTGGGCTGAGTAGACACCATGTTTTAGTGAGTGGGCTTAATCATTGTGTCCCTTTATTATCTTTATTTATCTCTATTTAAAGAGATCATTGTACTTGTAATTGGTGTGCAACAGGATATAATGAAAACCTAATAGTTGCCCGTGTGGATGTAGGTTGCAGTTGGCGACCAAACCACGTTAAATCTTGTGTCCTTTATTTTTCTGCAGTTGATTCGTGATTGTGTGTGTTGTTTCCGCGTGCGTTTTTCCCATCAAGTGGTATAAGAGCTTTGGTTCGTTTACACACCAGAGATCCGATCAGCAAAATTAATCGATGAGACATGAAAATTGTGGCTGCAGTAGCGTCCCAATGTTAGGGTTTCACAGAGGCGGCAGCAGTGTCCCAGAGTCAGGATTTCGCAGGGGCTACAGCAGTGTCCCAAAGCTAGGGTTTCGCAGAGGCGGCAGCAACATCCCAAAGCTAGGGTTTCGCAGGGGCTGCAGCAGCGTCCCAGGGCTTAGAGTTTCACTGCGGTGTAAGGAGGAAGCTCCCAGATCTGCTTGACAACAGCGGTGACCAGTGACGGTGGTGGTGCAGAGTGCTAGTGCAGTGGGGACTGCGACCAGGTTTGTTGGTGAGTGATTTTGGGGGGTGCAATTTTTGTGATCTTGATTTAAAAAAAAAACAAAAGATTGCCAAGATCTGAAATTAGTTGTACCGAGTATCTCGACTAGTCGTTTGAGATGGCAAAAGACGGGAAGTTCAGAATTAAAAATTTGATGGTACAAATTTCAGTTGGTAGAAAATGCAAATTGAGGATTTGCTAGTTTAATTACTGAGCACATCAATAAAACGAATTCGATCTTAGCCAGACTTATGTCAGTGGGCATTAAGTTCGATCATGAAGTTCAAGCTTTTCTACTGCTATTATCTTTGCTTGACAGTTGGTCCGGAACGGTTACAGTAGTTACCAGTTCAGCGGGATCTGATGGATTTACTTTTGAGAAGATTCATGATCTCGTTCTTGGCAAGGACGTCAGAAGAAGGAGTTCTGGGGAATTATCTAGTGAATCGCTATATGTCATCAGAGGTCAGAAAAATATCAGAGATAATGGAAGCAAGAACAAAAGAATGAGTCAGTCAAAGACTCGGGATTGCTTAAGTGTAACATGTTGGAACTGCAAGGAGGTGGACATTTCAGGAATCAATGCCCAAATGATAAATAAGTCAACATTGCAGAAGACTTCGCGGATTGCACGGATAGCAGTGTGGATTCCTGGGTCCTGGATTCTGAAGTATTGCAGAATCTAGTTATTGGAGACTTTGGAAAGGTAAGACTAGTAGACAACAGAACTCTTGATGTTACGGGCATGGGTGACATAGTGTTGAAGACACCAGTTGGTTTCTGGACTTTGAAGGATGTCAGAGTTGTTCCAAGCTTGACGAAAAGTTTGATTTCTGTTAGGCAGTTGGACGAACAGGGACATGAAGTAAAGCTCGGAAATCAGCAGTGGAAGGTCGTCAAAGGAAATTTTGTCATGGCCCGCGGAAGAAAGAGAGGTTCGTTGTATATGGTCGGATTACCGTGTATGAGGGAGTGACCATCCCAGTTCAGAAGATAAACAAAGTCCGGTTCACAGAATCTCGTGGGCAGAAGAGGGTTGTCTTTAGAAGAGAGAAACCCAGAGCCACATGTCAGATTCAAGATGAACGAGCATGGAAAGGTTCAGGTAGACCAGTCAGAGGTACTTATGGCAGTGGGAGCATGGGTTGTGCTTCAGCTGAGGACGATAGTGGGTTAGGAGAACCAGTATTCCAGCGGTTGAAACTTCTCCAGAAAATTTCTTGTTGAATATGGAGAGTGTTTGTTCTCAGGTTGTTCCAGGATCCAACAGTTCCTGTAAGTGGGAGTCGGTAGGAACAGAGAACGGGTCAGTGATTGATGTGTTGAAACTCAGGGGAGTTTTAACGAAGTCTTCAAAATGATTAAGAAGGTTGGTGGCAACTAGAGGTGAAACATTGAGTTCCATCGACAGATTACAGAAGTACATGTACACAGTTGAAGCGCAGATGAACATTGTTCCGTGACTTCAAGTGGGAGATTGTTGGGTATGAAGTCAAGACCAATTGGGTTGGGCTGACAAGACACCATGTACACAGTTGAAGCGCAGGTGAACATTGTTCCATGACTTCAAGTGGAAGATTGTTGGGTATGAAGCCAGGACCAATTGGGTTGGGCTGAGTAGACACCATGTTTTAGTGAGTGGGCTTAATCTTTGTGTCCCTTTATTATCTCTATTTATCTTTATTTAAAGAGATTATTGTACTTGTAATTGATGTGCAACAGAATATAATGAAAACCTAATAGTTGCTCGTGTGGATGTAGGTTGCAGTTGGCGACCGAACCACGTTAAATCTTGTGTACTTTATTTTTTTTACAGTTGATTCGTGATTGTTTGTGTTGTTTCCACATGCGCTTTTCCCATAACCTTTTACAGGTCAACCCTGACCAACATTTAAAAAAGAAGAAATAAAAGAAAGAACGAAAAAATTACCAATACGTCATTAATTAATTATACAATCCATTCCGGATATCTAAGTCCTCCTTACCTATACATATACAATATGTTTTTAGTGAATCGTGAGGGGTTGCAACAGGATGATGATATTCGACCGACAAAACACAAATAGTTGAAAACGGAAACCTAATTTGTCACGGCTTTTTTGGCCAGGTACTTACTACTATCATGGAATCTTAACTTATCACGGCTTTTTATTTGGAACTTTGTGTTCTGTTTGTAAAAATGTCATTCAAAAGGTAGATGAAGGTATATTTAGATAAAACAAATTCATAAAAAGTTTAAAAGCGAAAAATAGGAAAAAATATATAATAAATTTTAAATTAGAAATAAAAGCTTAGAAAAAATTCATTTATATATAAATTAATTTTATCTTTTTATAACGCTTTGTTTAGTTTTCTTTCTTTTATTTCACTTTAAATTTGGTTTAAAATTCCTTATGAAAAAAACTTGTATAAACATACAATATTTCTTTCTTGTACTGACATTAGTTGTTTCAGTCATATCACTAACTTGAGAACTTAACTTACTTCTCAATTTATTTATACAAAAAATTCTTCTCAACCTATTGTTTTTTGGTTATAATATATTTTTCGTTTCTCTACCTAAACTTGATTTTTATTTTTAATCTAAATTTTATTATGAATATTTAATAGTAAAAAAACTATTGAAATAAATATTTATTCGTGTGTTTTTTTTTACTTAAACTAACGTTGATTATATTATATTATTATAACATTTCCATTAATGATGAGTCATCAAGTAATATTTTAACATCTTATTTCATACTATACATATATTTGTCATTTAAGAAAACCTGATAGTGACTCATTTCAATAATTTTCTTACTATAATTATCAATTATCTAGGAGATCTAATGTTTAGACTAAGGACAAATTCGCGTTAAAATACATGGACGAAAAACATATTTAATCGTTTTTTTTTTATCATGGGTCAGTTTCATAAATAAAATATAATGGAGCTTAAGTTTAAATACTTGCTTAAAATTATTTATTTAACTTATTAAATAAATAATATAAACTAAATTTTAATTTCTATTCAAGGGAAATCAAATATTATTTTTAGAAAAACTTTCATCATTGTGCAACTTGGCATTTCAGCTAGGCTGACATCTCAAGTAACAACAATCATTTTCCATCACATGAAATATTATCAAAAATAGAAAAAAAGAAAGAAAATACAAAAAAATATGGGAGGACTAGACCAAAACCTATATATTAAAAAAAACGATACATACTTATTCATAAAAAAAATTTAAGAACGCACTAGATGGAAACCTATTATACCAATGAAATGATTATCTATGAATAAATCATAAATTAACCAACTTATCAGCACACACATTTCGTTAAAAAAAATATATATTTTACGTTAATAGTTTGATCATTAAATATTTATAAATAGTTCATGTGAAGATGTATTTCTGCACTCTACAACTTAGTAAATTATAATTTTTTTAAAGCATTTCTCAGTTTTTTTAATATTATTACTTGATAATTATTATCAATCAATTATTTAAATATATGTTTGAATAAATAAGATTGTACATGTCGTTGTAATGTCTTAATTTTATTTTTTTGTGAGTTTCACTTTGTCACATCATTTTGAAATATTTTTTTGCAATTTTTACTCCAATACAATGGTTTTATAAAACTCACGCATTCGTTGATGTTTTATTTGATTATTTGCAAAAATATATATTTTAAGACAACAATATATTTTTTTATTATGGTGATTGGATTTTATTTAAAACAAGTAGTCTTATTTGTATCATATGCATTCAAAAATTATTAAATATATAAAAAATTATTAAATAGAAATAAATTTTAAAAAATAAAAATAATTAATCGTTATATTAACTAAATTAAATACTAAAAAATTATTAATATTTAAAATAATTTATATTATTAATAAAATTTATAAATTAATATTTAGTTAACTATCAAAATTTTAGAAACTAATTAGAAATTAATTACCAATTTTAATTATGTTAAAGAATATAGTGTTGTCATCATGATAATAATTTCAACAATTAAATTTTGAAAAAAAATCTAGAAACAAATATATCAGAGTATGTTTCCATTGTTCAAATATATCTTACAAGGGGAGGAGAAGTCAAAATGGTATTGTAGAACCTAGGATAACATTTCAAATTTGATGATTAAAATCATGACAGTTGAAGCTTTTCAAAAGCTCAGGAAGATGATAGGGTGTGTTTTATTGCTCTTAGTTTCAAGGAGAAAATGAAGAGGTCTTTGATGACTTGTTTGTTATAAATTAGGAGAAGAATTTAGCAAAATATTAGGGATTGGAAAGTGAAGAAGAATGAAAAGGAAAGGTGAAGGAACATAGTGTGAATGCAACTATTCCCTATGAAAATAGTATAGAATAAAACACTAGGGATATTGTTTGGAATTTGAAGAACTAAATAATGTTGTAAAATATGGTCTTAAATTACATATTAATCAAATATCATAATTATCAACCTTCATAACCAATATATTTAGAGTATTTAAATATTTTATTGGAGGGTTATAAGATTAAGATTAAGTTATTATAGGACATGCTCACGTTATAACAAAATCATCAAATACTTTTTTTAAGATATAATTAATTACTGTATTAACTAAATTAAATATTATTTTTAAAATCAATTATTTTATTGATATTTAAAATAGTTTTTATTATTAATAAAATTTATAAACTAATTTTTAAATTGATATTTAATTATTAAAATTTTAAAAATAAGTAAAAGTTTTTTATAACTAATTAAATATTAATTTAAAAATTATTTTATTAATAATAAAAACTACTCTAAATATTAATTATTTTTGTAATTTTTAAAATAGTATTTAATTTAGTTAATATAGCAATTAATTATTTTATTTTTGTAATTTTTAAAATAGTATCTAATTTAGTTAATATAGTAATTAATTATTTTGATTTTTAAAATTAGAATTTATATTTGATGATTTTGTAGTGATAAGTAATATTAAAATATATAAAACTAGTAAACTGATTGATATTTTACTGTATCAAAGTGGTTTAAAACATATAACAACAAAAACGTCTTCAACCCAAAAGAAAGACAGACAATAATTAATATTGATATTATAAAAAAATTCTGTATTATCAATGTGATTCTGCAGATTGGAAATGAGACCAATACTCTTTCACAAGTTGCTTGAACAACGATCCTTCTTTCATCATCAAGCTCGTTGGTACATCATACTCTACTAACCTTCCTGTTTAAAACAAGTAAATGATTAAAAAAAGTCCTCACATTTATTCTAATAGAAAATTTCAAGTGTGGAAATTAAGTACCACAAATTTTACAAGGTGTCTAAATCAACTACCCCATTGTTTATTACATTACCCTTTAACTAGTGAATGCAACTAAACCATATGCCAAACAACATGCCTATGCAATGAATGGTGTGTGCCTAACCAAGTGTTATGGGTAGAATTCTGGTTAGGAACCTATAAAATCAACTATTGACATTCTTTTAACTTGGCCTCATAGTGGGGAAAGTTTAGTTTAATATTAAGATATAAGAAAATGGGAATGGACTTATGGATAGTTTGATAAAGGTTTGTAGAACATGACAAAGGGTTGTCTACATCCAATTTACCATCACTGATTGCAAGAACCATTGTGCAATCCATCACAGTTGGTATCCTGTGTGCTACTGTGATCACTGTGCAATCTGCAAACTCAGTTCTAATTGTTTTTTGCAGAATCAAATCAGTTGCATTGTCAATTGATGCAGTTGCTTCATCCAACACCAATATCCTACTTCTCCTTAAAAGTGCACGCCCCAAACAAAATAATTGCCTTTGTCCCATGCTCCAGTTTGATCCATCTTCAACAACTGTAGAACAACATTTTACTAGTTGTTATTAACTAGGAAAGTACTTGTGACATAATTACCATCAATATTTTACAAAACGGTTTACGACCACAACTGTGGCGGCATCAACCTCATTTCTCCACAATTTCCCACAATTTCATGAACTGTGACAGAACCCAACTGAAATTTCAAACCTTGATTACCATAATGTTGACAATGTACCTGGGGAGTTTAGGCCCTGAAATTTTTCTTGGACAACTTCTCGTAACTGACACTTCCCAAGAACCTTCATATTGACAAACAATTAGGCTACATTTGTAAAGTTGAGTACAAATAAACAGAATGTGGATGGTTTTACCTCCCATATCTCGTGATCAGAGTATTGAGATAAAGGGTCCAAATTATATCTAACAGTCCCATTAAAAAGAGTAGGATCCTGAGGTATTACACCAAAACGTGACCTCAAATCATGAAGGCCAATAGAAGATATGTCTATGCCATCAACTACAATTTTTCCACCTGCTGGCTCCACAAGACGAAATAATGCACTGATGAGAGTGGACTTCCCACTGCCTGTCCTTCCAACTATTCCAATCTTGTGTCCTGCTTTGAATGTGCATGTGATTCCATGGAGTATAAGTGGTCCATCAGGCCTGTATCGTACCTGTCTTGGTATAAACAAGCAAATTATATATGCATATCATTTCATATTTGAACATTAATATTCACGTTTTAAGTAAGTACCAATTACCTGCAAGTCATTTAGTTCTACTTTACCAGCAACTGGCCAATTTGAAGGAGGACGATTTCCTTCTATTACTTCACTTGGTATATGCATATATTGATTTAGCCTCTCTACAGAAATTATGTAATTTGCTAGATTGCATTGACTTTGAATTGAAAATACTAGTTGAGCATTTAGTGTAAGGCCATATGAGAGAGCCATGCCAATGAATCCTAGAACAAAGGATATTTAAAATTAATAAACTTGCATCAAGAGAGATAATGCTACTGTTTGATGATAAAATAAAAGTACTATGAAGATAACTGTAATGCTAAACACCATGATATTTCATATGTAACATGACCGAAGTCTTACCAGAGCTGAAAGTCCCTGGTGGAAGAGTAACCATGCATAGTGCTGTGGAGGAAAGAAGTACTGCACTAACTATTTCTAATCTCTGGATCAGCCACTCATTTGAGGCAAAACTGTGGAAGAAGGGACTGGCATTGATGTCAATTAGATCAAGATTCTTCTCAAAGAAACGATCTTCTTCCTCAAAGGCTCTTATTGTCACAACTCCAGCAGTAGTTTCAGCTACATGATTAGCTACCAATGACTTTGTTGTGCCATTCATCCGCATCACTTCTTTTGCAGTGGAAAAGTAGTATCTCTAGTTTTAAAAAAGAACTACATTGTTTAGTTTCAAAACATGGATACCTGATATTATATATAGTAAAAGATCATCAAAAAGTTTCCAAAAGACAAAAGCTAAAGAACAATAAGCATTATTTAGTCAAATTTGATGGCTTTCCCGAGGCAAGTCAAAATAGAAGATACCATTTTAGTATCAAAACAGTTTTCAAAGAAGAATTTGTCATTACCTGCAAGCGTATTGCAATATAAAGCATCGGTACAGCGATAAACAAGATTTGCCAAGTGATAATTGCTAAAACTGTGAGGTTAGTATAGAAGTTTGTAGTACCTCCCACAGTAAAAGCAATAATAAAAGGGATATCAATATCCATAATGCTTAAATCTGATGAGACCTGCACAGGAAATGACTATCAAAATATTATTACAATTCATAGCATGGAAAGGAATTATTTAGTATACATACCCGACTAAGTATTCTTCCCAATGGTGTAGAGTCATAAAAGGACATCGGTGCAGAAAAAAGGGAGTTCATTAACTGTAAAAATAGATATTTTGATGATTGAATACCCAAGGCAACAAGAAGTAGAGTTCTGATCAGTAAGAAAACAGTAGAAACAGCCCCAATCATGAAGTAAACAACAATCAGCCGCAATGTGCTAACTTGGTAACTGTCAACATTAGCAGCCATCCATGAGTTTTGCAATATCTGGCAAATGACAAACAAGAGGTGACAAAGAGAAGTCACAAAGAAGTAAATATAGCCTTTCTTCTGATTCAAATACTGAAAGTAAGGCTTCAACCCCGTGTCTCCTATCTCTCTCTCCTCTTCCTTTATTAACTGATTTCCATTTGGGGCATCTGATTGTTTCTCCTTGAAAGCTTGTGTAATCTCTTTAGCAGATATTAAAGGCCTCTTGGAAGAAGAAGCATTCATAGGCTTGTCAGAACCAGCAGTTTTCTTGTGAGCATTAACAAGATCTTGGAATTCTTGGCTTGAGGACAACAAATGATGATAAGGAGCAGATTCTAGGATTTCCCCATTTGACATCAACTGAGGAAAAGGAAAAAAAAAACTTCATTCTACAAGTAAAAGCAAGATAAATAACAAGGATATGGAGCCTAATGATTACAAAAATGAAATCAGTAACTTCCAATTCATTACTAATTTACTATCACTAGTTATGTGCAGGAAACAGAGAAAAGAAGAACTTTAGCATAATAACGTCCTGATTTTAATGAATTACCAAAACAGAATCAAACGCTGGTAGAAAGTCAACTTGATGAGTCACGAGTAAAACAGTTTTCTCTTTCAGACCATCCATGATGTATTCCTGCCAAGTTTAAAAACCATGTTTGAATAAAGAATGTCACATAAAAAACATAACTGTAGTATGTGAAGTAAGGAAGATGAAATTACATTAAACAAACTTGTGGCAGTATGTGCATCAACAGCACTAAATGAATCATCCAAAAGATATACATCAGCATTCTGATAAAGAGCACGCGCAAGTTGAATTCGCTGCTTCTGGCCTCCACTCAAGTTAACTCCTCTCTCACCTATTTGTGTGAGATCTCCGTAGGGAAACAGCTCCAAATCCTTTAGTAGTGATGATCTACGAAGTGTTTCTTCATATCTATGAGCATCCAAATTTGATCCAAACAAAATATTTTCCCGTATAGTGCCTGTCTGTATCCATGCTGTTTGAGAAACATATGCAAACTTTCCATGAACTTCAATCTGTAATGCAATAGAGAGAATTAAACATCCATTAATGGTATAGTGTCAGTATAGTGAGTTGAATTCACATGCTAAATATAACTATTAATTATGAAGTAGAAATGTCATCAACGTTATAGCCAACAAGAGTACCCCAAGATTTAATAGTATATTCTATAATATAGGAGCATAAAAGGAATAAAATCTTACAGTTCCTTTTATCATAGGAACCTCTCCAAGAATTGTAGCTAAGAGGGTTGATTTGCCTGAGCCAACTTCTCCACAAATAGCAAGCTTTTGCCCATGTCTAATCTCCAAGTTTATCTTCCTTAGTGTTGACTTTGATACATTACCTTCCCATGAAAAATCAGCAGATTTGATTGTAATTGACCCTTTACTGCCATCAAAACTTTTATCCCTGAAATTTAAACTTTGCAATTCAGGTGCATTAAGGAATTGAACAATCCGGGCAAATGCTACTCTTGCTTGAATGACCACCCCAATAACATCTGGGATGCCTGTAATTGGCTCCTGCACAAGACGTATAGTCGCCACAAATGTGAATAGATTATTTGCGTGCAAAGGAATATTCAAGAAGTAACATGTCCCAAAAGAAGCAGCAGAGACCAAAATTGGTGAGGTCCAAAATAGAAAGATGTTGTAAGCCTTTCTCAATTGCACTGAACGTAAAATTTTCAGTTCCAAACTTCTTAGTCTTTCTATAGCATTTTTAAAATGAGTTTCCCATGCATACAGCTTCAGGACTTTCATATTTGTAAGAGCCTCAAAACTCGCCTTCAATCGCTCATCTTGTGCCACCATGAGTTTGCTCTGAAACTCATGCTGCAACTTTGCTAGGGGAACGTTGCAAAGCACGGTGAGGACTATCACTACCAATGAGGATATTGTTGCTATCCCAATAGCATGAAAAAGTATTACTACTGCAATACATATTTGGAGGCTTGTTGTCCACAACTGGTGAAACCAGTATGGAAATTCTCCAATTCTGTAAGCGTCCACAGTCACATAATTCATTATCTCACCACTCGAGTGTGTCAATCTAGCTGCACTTGACAACCTCAATATTTTTTTATAAATTGCTGCAGTAAGTAATGATCTAACTTTCATTCCAACAAGCCTACTGCGGAAATACCACTGCCTTTGGCACAGGGACTCCATGATCTTTATGATGAAAAGTGATACGACCAATACATAACCCTCATATTTGAAGCTTCCATTACCCTCAGAAACCAATATAAAAGCATTCAGAAGTACAGGACCAGTTGACAGGGTGAGTACCTTGAGCAAAGCAAAGAATCCAGTCACCAAAATCTCTCTCCTGTGGCACCAGACTATGGTCCACAAAACTGATGATTGTGATAATGGTTCTTTTCCCTTTTTCCAGTTCAAACGTTCTAAATATGACAAATAGCAACTTTCTGTTCGATCTGATTCTCGTAACTTCGGGATATCCTCTTCCTGGAGTGTTTTCTCTTGACCCCTTTTCATCAATGGATTTAACCACCAAAATGACATCTTACTAAGGAATCCAGCTTTGGCAAATGGAGTCACATAATTATCTGGATCAACTTCACTGAATTGACCATTCAAAGGGTCGTAAAGGCCTTCATCAATTTCTCTGTCAGTGTCTTCACATTTATATACTTTGTAAGTACACAAGAGTAGTAAAACTGACCCTGGAAAAGACAGAAAATCTAGAGCTTGCTTGAAGGTCAATTTTCTGCTACTAATTGTGTAAGACATGGATAGAATACAGAAAATAATAGAAACAAATAACGTAAGAAGAGAAAACAACCACAACCATGATCTTGGAAGTTGTTTCAACTGAAGACTTACACTTAGGCCTACTAACAACCATCTGAATCCTAGAAAAAGCTCTGGCAACCACAACTTAAGAGGGAAGAAAGTGTGCCTCTTTCTTAATTCCTCCTCTAAAACCCAAATGCCTAAGCACACATACAACAACCCCAGAAAACCATTGGTTATGGCAGAAACTAGCTGCAAGTTTGAATATCTTTCCACCTGAAGCTGACCACGAAATGGTTTGAACAAAGACTTCTGTATCAAAATGAATCCTAGCATGATCAGTAGCAAAACATCAAAGCAGATAATCAAGAACTGGTAGGTGCACGTAGAAGGATCTTTCAAAAACTTGATATCGTAACTGAAAGGTGGTTTTACTCCATTCCCAGGATAATCAGATTCTCCACAAACCATGCTCCAAAAGTTCTCCATCATGGTAAGTTTCTTTGCCGCTTAAACTCTGTTATGAAGGACAAGAAAGTTATATCTTTATTAAGAAAAGATAGTGATCAATTTTTTTTAAGAAAGTGAACTAAGAAATGGTCACAATAAGTACTGTAATGCCAACTCTACCAAAAGCCTATCTCTGCACAGTAATCTAAAATGGAATCGTCTTTAACAAGTTCATATTTAAAAAAATAAAAATAAGAAACTGATAATATTATTTTAAAATGTATAATTTTACCTATTTAAAAAAATTAACTATAATTTGTAATATAGAAAGTATTTGTCCAAAATAGTAACATAATTTATGTCTTAAATCCTTTAAAAAGTATTCTTTATATTTAATTTACAATTTTGTACTAAATAAAAGTATTATATCACTCTTATAACCATTCAATTATAATAGTACTTATTCCACTTATAATTTTTTTTAAAAGATTTACTTTCACTTAACTTATACATCTCATTTATTAACATTATATATTTTTATATTAAAATGTAAAAGCTTTGTAGATTTGCAGATAAAACCTATCCTCTTAAGTTTAAAAGAAAATAAATTATCTCTTATTGAGTCTCATTCCTTGCATCTTATATATACATTAATTGGATAAATTCGGAATCAAGCAGAACCTTTTCTAGGAAACAAATCCCTGATATTGTTGGATTAATATGCTAGTAATAAAAATAAGATACAACAAATATACAAAACTAAAAAAAATAATAGGAATTAAATTTTCCTAAAATATCTCGACACTCCCTCTAGTTTTTTTTTTTTTTAATTTTTTAACATTCCCTAAGTTAGTGAATGAATATTTTTCATTTTCAGTTTGGATTTAATTCTTTTAAAGTTCATGATATTCAGTCACTTGGTAAATATGTCGGTAACTTGTCTTTGAGTAGACACATATGGTGGAGTACAAATCATGCTACTGTCAAGTTTTTCCTTAATGTGTTTGTCCACGTGAGTTATGTTGATTGCAAATTTATTCTCACAATATAATTTCAGAGGTTCATCCCTCTTTATCTTTTAAGTCCAATAGTATAATCATTTCATAACAGTTTACATGTTCCTTGAGTCATTGTCTGAAATTTTGCTTCAGCTAAAGACCTAGTTATCACATTTTTGTTTTTTAGTCTTTCAAATTACTCTAGGTAATTGACATCTTATCCATAATCAACATCAGTATATCTAAACTAGCACTCTTATTTCTTTTGAATAAAATTTCGTGGCGTTTCTTTCAAATATTTGATAATTCTTATAGCAACTTGTAAATGTGCATCCTTTCCTTGATGCATAAATTGATTAACTATACTCACAACAAAAGTAAACATTTCTCCCGTGTCGCATAGGCATGTTCCGCATCTCCCGCATAAAATATGCATATTGTTTTAATTAGTCTGCTGGATCAGTTCGAATAAAAAATATTTATTTAATTAATAAAAAAAATTAAATATAATTTTTTAAATTATTTTTGTTTTTTTATTAAGTTATTTTTTTTTCTTATTTAGATGAATTAAGAATGGTCTCCTGGTATTATTTTCACGACACATGCATAATAAAATATGGATACAAAAATGATAATGATGTTTTGATTTTCAAATAAATTTAAATTTCATACTAATACATTGACTAATAAAATATTTCATTAAATATATACACTTTTTAAAGATAATACATGTGAACATTACTATTTTAATTTAAAAAATAATATAAAATAATATATGTATATAACAATATTATATTTAAATGTTATTATAAGTATTGAAACCTAAATAATCTATTCATTTTAAAAAGACAAAAAAATGCTATTAAATAGTAAAAAATTATTATCAAATTTAGTGAAGGTGTTATGAATTAGGGATTGAAGGTAGTTTTTTCCTGCACCTCCATGACTTTCTTCTTGCACTACATATTTAAAAAAAAAATACTCAAATTACCCTTTGACATTTTTTCTTTAATTTCGGAATGTGAAATTCAAAGACTTATCAATTTATAGCTATTTTGCCTATTTCTTCTAACACGTCTATAATGTAACTTCGCAATGAAGATTTGTTAGGATAGGCTCGAAAATGGCTCTGACACCATGTTATAAAGTGGACTTTAAGCCTAACTCAAACCGGCTCATGAGGTTAAGGTTTGCACCCACTTATATACAATGAATTGTCCTCATCTCTAGCCGATGTGGGATCTCCAACACACCTCCTCACGCTGAGAGTGACAGCAGCTCGTGCGTGGGATAACATATTATGGGTGGTGGCCTGATAAACCCAACAAATACTCGCTAGGATATGATCGAAAATGACTCTGATACCATGTTACAAAGTGGACTTTAAGCCTAACTCTTGATTATTCAATTTTTCCTTGTGAGTTCGATATCCATTCCTTAGGGACAAATTATTACTTCTGACAACTGTAGTGCACTTACTGTAGAAAAGTCATCAATCCCTTTCTTGGAATGGGCTACTTAAATTCCTAAAAAATATTTCAACTTTACTAAAGTTTTGATTTTAAATTCTTTGACAAGACATTGGTCAACCTTTGTTGATACTTTTCATCATTTTCAATAACAATGATATCATCCACATTCACTAATATAATTGTTACTCCCCTGAATCAGAAGGCTTGATAAAGAAAGTGTGGTAGGGTTACTAGTTTCCAAGTATTATTCTTCTGCAATGCCTCCATATTTCCAAATTCATGTCTTGTTTCCACTTTTTGTCAATTAATGCCTCAGATACAAAAGAAGGTATGATTGTAGTATTTAGGCTTATGAGAAAGGTTCTTTAAATGGGGATTTTTCAATGGATTCGTAATTTGCTAAAGAGTAGGTGGTTTAGTGGCTCTGGTTCCTTTTCTAAGAGCAATTGGGAGATCTAAATTATGGTCTACCGATGCAATAGGTTCTACAAAAGGGAGTTGTAATGATAGTTGAACTCTTGAACTTACTTCATGTAATGACAGTTGAACTCTTGGACATGAGTAGATCTTGGAATGGACTTTCTTCTTTAAGTATACACCAAATTTTTCCCAAAATTTGTATCATCAAGTGGTTTAATAACTGGTCTTGCAGATTCAGAATTTTGACCTGCAAATTCAGGATTTTGACCCACCTCTAGTCTATCCCTCTCTAGTTTAGTTTCAATGGGATTACTCTTTTGAACCTGATCCAAAAAACATATTTGGGAATATAAAAGGCTCATCATCTTTCTTCCTTAAACTCTCTCCCAAAAAAAAAGAGGATGAAAGCATTTATACTCTTTTGTGTGACAAAATATCCTAAGAAAACACGTTTAATAGCCCTTGGGTCAAGTTTTCCCCTTTGTTGTCTATGAAAATGTACAAATGATGCACACCCAAATATTCTAGATGGAAGTTTAAGTGTATGAGTTATGTGTGGATAGAATAAGTCTAGAACTTCCATTGGACTTTTACAGACAAAAAAAGTGACAGTAAGTATAGCTTTCATCCAAAAAAAAATTTGGAACATTATTTTGAAAAAGGAGTGTCTAGTTTATTCTAGTAAGTGTCCATTTTTTCGTTCAACAATTTCATTATGTTGGGATGTGTATAATATGAGGATTTGTAGTAATCCCAAATTAATTTTAAACCAGTGACAAAAACTGTATAACAACAAAGCTAACATTATACTTTTGTTTAAGGAGAAAAAGTCATGTTATCATTATGCAATCATCAATATGGGTGATAAACCATATAGCCCCTGAAATATTATGAACTTTAGAAGGAACCCACACATTAGTATGAACAAGATAAAATTAACTTTAGCATTATCGTACCTATTTTTATTGATAGTAATTCCAAATTGATTCTAAATCAGGACACAAATTGCATAACAACAAAGTTAACCTTATATTTATGTTTAAAGAGAAAAAGTCATGTTACCCTTATGCAATCATCAATATGGGTGATAAACCATTTAGCCCGAAATATTTGAAACTTTAGAAGGACCTCACACATCGATATGAATAAGATAAAAGAAGATGTGCTCCTTTTATTACTCATAAGAAAAGGTACATCTTTGTGCTTAGCCAGTTCACACACCTCACAATGAAAACTCTACATATTTAATTTTTGAACAAGGAATGAAACACAAGCTTTAAAGCATGAAATGAAGAATCTCCTATTGACAATGTAACAACTATTTTTTTTTATTAATAAATAATAAATAAAATAAAATGAGACACTTCAGGGATGTCCTAACCCTTATACCTAACAACCAAACTAGGTTTCCTAACACCCTACCGACTAAGGACCCAACAAAACATTACACTACAAGCCAATATAATACACCATTACAAGATATTGAGACCTAACAAATACTGTTACAACAACCCACCAAAGAGACCATACCCTCAAAATAGGATGTACACCCATCACCTAAATAATATCGTTGCTAGCAGGCAGAAGTACTGTAACCAAGAATCAATCTAGACATACCCAAACATACAAGAAGGAATGGAGGTTTCAGAATGGAGGTTTCAAACATCAGAGATTGACTCTTAATGGACATATTCAGATCTTCCATGTAGTAAAGACCATTTCATTCACTTCCATGTAGCATTTCCTTTCTCTTTCAAAATGTCTTATTGAGTTGTGATCACTTGAGATAATTTTTTCCATTCAACTGATAGGCATTCTACAATTCTCCTATAGTAGGCCTTGTCTCCGTTTTCTATTGTGTCCATTTTCTATTTCAGCCATTACAAATATGTGCAATTAAGGCACACCGAGGAAGAATGAATTTGAAAAAAAATAAAAATAAAGGTTGTGATGAATCATCTAGACACAAAATTAATCGTATGAGAATAAAGAATGTAATACAACAATGAAGGCTGCATATAGATCATATAGATCACACGATCAAGTGCTTCCAAGGATCAGAAGTTCAGATACCATCTCAAGTTTAGTTTAGAAGAAAATAATTTCTCTTATTCAGTCTTATTACTTACATCTTATATATATACACACATTAATTAATTGGATAAATTTGGAAACAAGGAGGAAACAAATCCCTGACTTGTGAGATTGATATGCTAGTAATAAAAACAAGATATAACCAGTATACATAATTAAAAAAAAAATATCTCGAAAAATCCAAGGACTAAATGTATCGGACTAAAATATCTGCAATTTAGATGAACTCAAAATTTCAAAACTCTTCCACCATTGCAGATTTTAGGGTGGTTTAAATCTAAATACTCACCTCTAATTGCTAGTTAGGAGATTGTTGTTGCAACTTATTTTTATCAGTAAATTAAATTAAAAAAGAGTTTTTAAAAAGTGTTCCAATTCTTATAAAAAAAATAAGTAACAAAAAAACCTGTAAATCAAACCTACATTCCAAAACCAGAATAACTTAGCTGTGAACGGTAGAATAACTCAGCTGTGAACCGTAAAAAGAGAAAAAAAATGACTACCAATAACTTCTTCCAACTATTAACCGAAACAAAAATACATTAAATTGTTTTTTTATTTTTATCATCAAAGAATAAATAAAATAAAATGAGACACTTCAGGGGTGTCCCAACCCTTATACAAAATTCCAAAAACAAGTTTTCTAGCACCCTACCAACTAGGATCCAACAAACATTGCACTACAGATTAAGATAAAAACCCAGTACAAGATATAGAAACCCAACAAATACACTTACATCAACCCCCAAAGAGGTCACACCCTCAATCAAGGACATACATCCAACAACTAAAAAGAGTATTTGCCATCATGCTGAAGTACCATAATCAAGTGCCAAACTCGACAAACCAATACAAGACACAACATCCAACAGCTAAGCTATATCTTTGTAGCAGGTTGAATTGTGTCAAATAACTGCTAACATCAACAAACCGATCCTACGAGGAGGGTACAAAGACGACCTGCAAAAGGCACACAACAACTTCCCAACCTAGACACAACAGTAACAAAAAACGACACATATCCATTTGCCACAGCTCAAACACCATAAAGATTTCAACACCAAACCGATAAGCATACATAAAAAACACTTCCTTTACCGCAGTCCAGAACAAAAACATTATGTCCAAACCTGCCAAATTGAAATGACCAAGACAACCTGCACAAACACACAATACCTTCCAAACCTGAATAAGAATACACAAGAAACACCAAATATTAATCTTTCAAATACCTCATACAACATTGAGGTTCCAAGCACCACTTTGGGTAGAAAAAATTAACCACACTTTCCTTTGTCGTGACTCAGGACCAAGTCTTCCTTTGTGTTAAAGAGAAAACCTCCAGTAGATCTACGCGTCCGTTCTCAAAGATAACCCTATTCTTATGGTTCCAAATTTCAGTTAATATGCCTACCTTACCATATACCATAACCTTATCTGGGTTTGAAAACATGAAAGTTGTATAAAAGTTTAGGGTTACAGTGAAAGAATGATATAGAAATTCTTTTAATATCATGATACGTGTTAACTCTTCTAAAAGTTTAAGTCATTACTAGTGAATGACCACTTACCTACAGCAGAAATTAACGAAAATCACGATGCTGATTAGGAGATAAAAGATGGACCACTAAAGTAACACTGAAAAGGAAAGTCTGACGGAAATATGTACTGTAGTAGAAAAAGATAATAATTATGAAGGACCTTTTCATGTATGAAACAAGAATCGGTTTCTACTTTATCACTCCAAGTAGTTCATATACTACTGAAAAACCATTTTGCCCCTATAAAGAAGACAACAATAGAAGACAAACATGAATATAATGGTACAGTGAATTATTCTACTGGTCCACGTGATTGCATGACTTTGGGTGCATGGGTAATACAAATCATACACTGAATCTAACTGAGTATAATAATCAAATAATAAGACGGTGTAAGCATTGAAAACAAGGAGAATGGAACAAACAATATGTAACAATAGTTATTAAATTAAGAAAAACTACAGCAGTTTAACACGAAACCCAAATGCATGGATGATCGATGGTAGAGAAAGCAAAAGGCCAGCCACTTCTACTGTGCTTCTTTTATTGTAATGATATAGTATAATGGTGATGTAAATTAAAAAATGAAAAATGTAACTTTAATAACTCCTGGAAACAAATGTTTCTAATTATGATATATCATAATATAATTTTAAAATTATTTTATTTTTTAATGAAATTTATATTTCAAATAAAACAAATATTTGTTTAATTGTAATTTTTGGTGTAAAGTTGTGAAAGGATTGAATATTAAACATATCACTGAAAGAATAACTTGTTAACAACTTGACTAAGCGAAAGATTGTTTGTATTTTTTTTGTCGACAAAAGAATAAAATAAATTAAAAAAATACTGGATATTTCAACTCTTATAAAAAGTTCAATATGCTATATAACCATCTATCAAAATCTATATTACACTAAAACTGAGAAAAACCAAAAAAGTTCCACCAAAGATTGTTTGTCCTTGTTATAGAAATATCAAAGCTAGGTGTCAATGTCTTATTTTCCATTTTGTAGAAGACAATGTTGTCTGAAGGGAAAACGAGAGGTTGTAAATCAGAAGAGAAAATAATTGGAAACGGTAAGACCATGTCGTCATTGCTCACGTGATTTACTAGCAAGCAAATTTACCTTTAATTTTAATTTTATAAAAAATTTAGATGTTGGAACTTGATTTTATCTCTAATTAGTGTATATGATTTAATATTATCTTCAATATAAAATTATATGTTTGTGTGTAATCTAATTCTATATTAGAAAGTTTATTTTAAGTTTAAATTAATCTTTCAACTGATTTATATAGAGAAGTTCGCTGTTTTATATATATTATAATCAAATTTCTAATCCAAGTAGATCTCCAACATCATCTTTTATTTTTCTTCACATATTTTTTTCATTTACTACTTAAAAAAATGAACAATGATATGAAACAAAAAGTAAAAATACTTAAATATCTCTGTTTTAATTTTATTATTGGAATAATATGAAATTATTGTTTAAAATTTTAAAAATAAACAGAAATATTTAAAATGTATAACATAGACTTACGCCGATGTAATATATGTATTTCTTATGCATGAAAGTGACAGATGGCAACGGGTTAAAGGTACATGGACAAATGATTTTTGTATGTATACGTAGATTGATCATATATATATATATTAATTGCTACGATAAAACATAACACTATAACAAAAACTCAATTTATCTAAGGAATAATTTTGTAGGTAATAGTCAAAATCCGTAGGTAACTGTAGCAGGTGGAACTCGAAGTCCTTTAAGTAATGACCAAAGAAACTTTAACCATTATTTACTTGACCAGACATCGGACATCGTTCGTTATCAGGCATCGGACATCGACACCTGTGGAGCAGGTCGACTCGGTGGACTGGTCGAGATAGTGGGCCACGTAAGTGGGCGCTCAGAGATGCGCGAGTTGAAATCCGTATATATGAAAGACCTAGTCAGTAGGAAAGTGCATGCGGTGTGTATAGTACATTCGGGTCTAGCACAAGCAAATATCCTGAAGACACCAAGGCCCAAAGGTGCTAGGGTTTTCAGGGGAAAGTTGTATATGCATGATACGTGAAGGACTAGGGCGCCCATAGTAACATATGGGCCCCATAATGCTGGTACATTAGTTGGTACCCTTGGTGGCCATGTTGTTATGATTGCGCACCCCAGAGAGGAAGATTCTATGGAGTTGTTACGCTGAGATTGTGTAACGACGTAACAAAATGCTTCCCATCAAGCCCATTTTCACTTGAGATAGAGTTCTCGTGAGAGAAGGGGTTGTTACAATAAGGTAACCTAAAAAGCAGACTATAAAAGGGAGTTGAGATCCCTGGTAAAGGTACATTGTTTCTAAGATTGGAACTGCTTACTTACTTATTGTTTCTATAAGCCCTAAACTGACTTGATCGTCGAAGTGCAATCAACAGGTAGAGTCCCCTCTGTTTCAACGGAGCCGCTTTCTAACATCCAAAAGGAAGCACAGAATCCACCAGAAATAGAAGGAGCCACCGCTTGCCTTTGAAGTCAACCGGCGACCAGGTCAACCGACGAGAACATTTGGCACCCACCGTGGGGCTCGGTAAAACTAGGTCTCATCCACAATCGTGTTTTGAGCCATCTAGCAACATGAGAAATACGAGACAAGGTACATCTACACTCGAGGAAGGCGACAACGTCACCATGCAACAACTCATGGAGACCATTCGCGCTTTTCAGAAAACAGTGGCGGCGTCTAAGGCTAATCAGGATAGGATTTTGGTTGAGGTTCAAGCCAAGCAGACTGTTGGATCTATTAGTGTCAAAGTTCAAGAAGGGAGGGGTGAATTGAAGTTATAAAATTTTTGTAAACACAAACTGGTTTGCAGTATATCAGAGGAAAAAGAACAAATTGATTTTAAAAGGAACAAATTGATTCTTCAAAACACTTTAACACAATCAGAACTTATTCAAATTAGGATTGAGATCAAACAGTGAAAGTTAATAGAACCAGATTGGTTAATTTTTAACAGCTTGAAGAACATAGATTATACGAAAAGATCAATCAAGTTCATTCAACACAAAGCTTCAAAGAGAATGAATATTTATCGAAGATTTAATGAAGAAAACTATTCGTCCTTAAGCCAATTAAAAACACATATTCAAAAGGTTTTATTTATGTTTAAAGCACTTTTCTAGATCAAGAAGAACAACCCAGAAATAACAGGTTTAATTTCAAATGAACAGATTTCGTTCTTGACAGATTAACCAGAAATCAGAAACGAGTGCAGGGATGAGAAGAGCAATGCAATCACACTTTATATTGGTTCACTCATAATGAGCTACATCCAGTTTCACCTTACTCCAAAGTGGAATTAACTAAAAACCAGTTGCAATCAATTACAACAAACAACAGTTCTTGAACTGTTAAAAGAAGAAAAACCTGTTTTGGAAGGAACAAAAAAACTAGAGAGCTTTTTCACATTGTTCTTTATTTCAGGATTATATCCTAGCCCATTTTTATTAAAAACAGCATTTTGAGATCCCAACAATGTTTCAATATTTTCTCTACCTTTGGTGAAATTTGATAAGGTTTTCAACAGATATTCAACTTGTTTTTCCAGCTTCTTACAATTTTCACAGGTTTTTATAAATGCATGCAAACATGTCAATTCAAGACTAACAAGATCAGTTTTAGCTTTATGTAATTCTTCCTCAAGTGACTTAACCTTAGGTTCAAGTACCCTGTTTACTTTGTTCAGTTTGCTACATATAACAGCCAATTTGTTTGCTTCATCATGTGTTTCCTTAAAAGCAATTATCAGTTGATCATAACTTTTAGAATCAGTGAAAAAATCACTCACCGAATCAGAGATTGATCCTTCATCATTCACCATAAAGCACATATTTGCTTCTTCACTTCCAGTGAGGAGTCACTTGTTGAGGAAACTTCATTTTCTTCCCAAGACATATATGCTCTTTTTCCTTTGCCTCTTTCACTCTTCTTGCTTGCTAGTTTTTATTTGTTTTGATTGTTTGGACAATCAATCTGTATATGACCTGGTTTACCACAACCAAAGCAAGTATAACTAGAGGAATTTGAGTCATTGGATTTTGAGTACCTTTTTCTTTGTTGAGTTTTGGCTCAGTTCTTCCTTTTAAGGAATCTGCTGAGCAGACTCAAGGTCTCATCATGTTCAGGATTCCCCTCTTCCTCACTTGTATCATGTTCTATGTTAGTCTTCAAAGCAATTCCTTTGGCTCTTTTCTCCACTGTTTCTTGTTCTTTCAATCTTTTGAGTTCTAGCTCATGCTCCATCAATTTTCCAAACAATGCAGCAGTGGACATCTTGGATAAACCTCTGGATTTAGATATTGTTGTTACCTTAGGTTGGCAGCACCTATCAAGGCATTTCAGCACCTTTATGTTGAGCTCTTCCTTGTCAAAGACCTTACCTAGACCAGTGACATGATTTACAATATGTGTAAACCGTTTATGCACATCTGCAATGCTCTCTTCTGATTGCATCCTGAAAAGTTCATATTCTTGAATGAGTGAATGCTTCCTTTCTAGTTTCATATCATTCGTGCCCTCATGGGTTACTTCTAGTACTTCCCACATCTCCTTGGCCGAGTTGCATTGAGATTCTCTAAAGAATTCATCCATATTCAATGCAGGGGTAATGATGTTTTTGGCTAGGGAGTCATATTAAGCCTTCTTCTTTTCACTTTCACTCCAATCAGACCAAGGCTTCTGTACTGTTTCTTCTTTAATAACCTGCATAGGCACAAAAGATCCACTGACCACTGCATCCCAAATACCCATGTCAATAGATTCCATGAAGATTTTCATTCTAATTTTCCAGAATGCATAATTCACACCACCAAACATAGGAGGTCTATTAATAGACGCACCTTCAGCAAAAGGCATTTTAAACATAGACATAATGAAAACACTTGAGTAAAATACAAATCCTAGCTCTTGATACCAATTGTTGGGTCTATTAATGTCAAAGTTCAAGAGGGGAGGGGTGAATTGAAGTTATAAAATTTTCGCAAACACAAATTAGTTTACAGTATATCAGAGGAAAAATAACATATTGATTTTAAAAGGAACAAATTGATTCTTCAAAACACTTTAAAACAATAAGAACTTATTCAGATTAGGATTGAGGTCAAACAGTGACAGTTAACAAAACCAGATTGGTTAATTTTTAACAGCTTGAAGAAGACAAATTATACGAAAAGATCAATCAAGTTCATTCAACACAAAGCTTTAGAGAGAATGAATCTTTATCGAAGATTTAATGAAGAAAATTGTTCGTCCTTAAGCCAATTAAAAACACATATTCAAAATGCTTTTTTTATGTTTAAAGCACTTTTCCAGATCAAGAAGAACAGTTTTTATAAAGTCCAGAAATAACAGGTTTAATTTCAAATGAACAGATTTCGTTATTGACAGATTAACCAGAAATCAGAAACGAGTGCAGGGATGAGAAGAGCAATGCAATCACACTTTATACTGGTTCACTCATAGTGAGCTACATCCAGTTTCACCTTACTCCAAGGTGGAATTAACTAAAAATCAGTTGCAATCAATTACAACACACAACAGTTCTTGAACCCTACAAGAACCATACAACCAAAGTTGAAAAACTCTATTTCAGCACACCTTGCACTCCAAGAAACCCTATGAAAGAGTGACTAACACTTACACCTTTTACAAGAAAGAATAAAGGAAAGATAACACCTTAAAGAAGATGCAAGAACAAAAACCAGTTGTCCCAATTGAAGCAAAACCAACACCAACACCTTCACACAGATCAAGGTTCTTCTAGAACAAGCACACTTGAAGATCCCTTTGGAAAAACCTTTCAAAAGCTCATTTCAATCCTTCATCTCACATAAACTTTTAATCTTTGTTAAAACCGTGATTGCTCAACACCCTTTCATGTGAGAAAAGCCTTTCATTTTATAGAAATCAGTTTCTAACAACTTTTCAAAAAATAGTTAAAAAGCTGTTATAAAAACAACAAATTGATTTTAAAACTAACAGATTAATTTTTAGGAAAACTACCAGCTCAGCTTAACTGAAATAACTAACTGAGTTGTACTTTTGGTGCCCTAACAAACTTTCGAAAAACCTTTCAGCAGAACAAAAAATAAACCTATTCTTTTACAGAGAAACAAATTTATTTTTGTCCAGTATCCTGATTTTGTGAGAAAAACGTAAGGATCTTTTTGGAAAGACATTTAAACACTCTTTGTGCTTGATCTTGATCACCTGGATTTGGCATAGTGTAGGTCATGAAGCAAAAGGAAAGCTTAACCACACACTAGCCTAACTACAAGATCATCTAAAAACACATTCCAATCTTCAAAGCAAACTAGCTATTTTCTACATCAAACACACACTAAAACTAGGTAGAGAAGAAGCTTCATCCATCTTCAACACAGACAGCCAGTCAGAATCGATTCTAGGTTGATCTGAACGTGTCACGAACAGACGAAAAGGAGTTGCGCAGGGTCAATGAAGAACAACACAGGGAACTGCAATGTATGGGGGAGCGTGCAACAGGGGAGCAAACCCTGCCCTTTCCAGTTAGGACTCGCCCCATGCCTTTTTCCCAGGCGATTATGAATGTTGTGATACCCACCAATTTCATGACTCCAAAATTCACCTTTACAGGTATCGAAGACCTAGAGGCCCACATCACGACCTTCCACACCCAAATGATGATCTCATGAGGAACTGACGCTTTGCACTGCAAGCTGTTTATGGGAACATTCTCAGGCACAACATTGGACTGGTTCATCAGTCTCCCCGATGGACACATCACTTCATTTGACTAGTTCTCAACATTATTCAGGGAACAGTTCATTGACAACCGAGCCCCACCCCCTATCTATTTCGACCTCTTTAATGTGAAGCAATACTAGAGAGAGCCCCTAAAAGACTTTCTGAATCGATTTGGGGCACTAGTGGTAAAGCTGCACACCAAAGACGAAGCCATGATGGTGCACGCCTTCAGGCAGGGAATGCTATAAGGACCCTTCAGCGATTCTCTAATAAGGTGACGTCACCGAGTTGTGGCCCACATTGGCGCGGAGGAGGAGGTGACGGAAAAGTGTGGAAGCGTTGGACCGACAAGACCTCAGAGAACTGGTCGTCCTTAGCCTATGAGGGTGCATAGGGCTATGACAGAGACGAAACCCCCGGCTAGGCAGGCATCGTATGAGCCGAAAAGGCATTAGACTAGGGCACGAACGAGGGAAGGTGTGCCCACTAGGCACAAGTTTGGAATAGACCTCAAAGAGCTGATCGTTATTCCCAACATGGCCGACAAGCTGAGGTCGCCTCCAAAGACCGGCAGAAAATAGGGGCCAAGGAAGGACACTTGGTACAAATTCCACCAACCCTTTGGCCACAACCTGTGCAACTGCTTGGCACTCAGACACTAGTTAAATGAATTAGTGAGGGATGGTTTCCTGAAGGAATACCTAGAAGAAAATCAGGAAGCCCCGACGTCGGTAGCCCCAGGAGGAGATCAGGGGCATGAGGTACCAGTCAATGGGGAGGTCAACACGATCTCTGAGGGTTTTTCGGGAGGACGATGCACCGCCTCCCAACGAAAGAAGTACGCCAGAGAGGTAATGGCAGTGAAAGCACAAGAGCTTAACCAGTCCCCTGAGCCCGATCTCTACTTCACGAAGGTCGATCTACAGGATGTGGTCCCACATGATAATGAACCAGTGGTGATCTCAATGGTGATAGTAGGGAGAAGGGTACACCGAGTCCTCATCGAATAGGGGAGCTCAACAGACATAATGTTCTGGTCGACCTTCAACAAGTTACAGTTGTCGTCTGACCAGCTGACCTTACGATGACTGCCTATACGAATTTGCGGGGGACCAGGTGGAAATGAGAGGGCACATGGAGCTAAGGACGACTTTCACAGACGGCATCGCATCCCGCACCATTAATATAAGGTACCTTGTTGTCAGTGCTCCTTCAGCTTACAACATCCTTTTAGGCAGATCTGCCCTGAATAGGATATGAGCAGTAGCCTCGACAACGCATATGAAGATGAAGATGTCTTCCCTTGAGGGAGCAGTCATTACCATTAAGTCCAACCAGAAGGCAGCAAAAAAGTGCTATGAGAATAGCCTAAAGACGAAGAGAGGGGTGTGCTCCGTCACCAGCCAGCCTAAAAGGGGTCTCCCGAGCTGATATGTCCCGGGAAAGGCGACCCAAGCCTGCAGGGGAGGTGCTGGAGAGGTAGATCGGGGGCAAGAAGTTCAAGCTCGACAAGTCTCTAGGCCAGGAAGCACATGACCAGATCGACGAGGTGATACAATAGCATCTAGAAGCCTTCACGTGGTCTGCCTCGTACATGCTTGGCATCGACCCTGATTTCTTGAGCCATCGCCTCACGATGAATCCAAAGGTTCGACTTGTCCGCCAGAAACGGAGGAAGTTTAATGACGAAAGACGTCTGGTCATCAGGGAAGAGACCCATAATCTACTGAGTGTTGGCCACATAAGGGAGATCCAATACCCTAAGTTGTTAGCGAATGTGGTGTTGGTGAAAAAGGCCAATGGGAAGTGGAGCTGCGTCGACTTCACAGATTTGAACAAAGCGTCAGGATGCAGACTCCTCAGTTTTTTAGATGCCTTCTCTGGATATAACCAGATCCGGATGCATCCCGGGACGAATGCAAAACAACATTCATGACAGAACTTTTCAGTTATTGCTATAAGGTGATGCCCTTTGGGCTCAAGAACGTTGGTGCGACCTATCAAAGGTTGATGGACAAGGTGCTCACACCTGTGATAGGGCGAAATGTGCAGGCATACGTAGACGATATGGTTGTCACCTCCCAGGAGAAGGACCAACACGTCGCTGACCTAGAGAAGTTGTTCACCACAATAGCCAAGTACAAGTTGAAGTTAATGTAAGAATTGATGGCTTAAACAAGAGGGGGGTGAATTGTTTAGTGAAAGATTTTCGCAAAGCCTTAATTTAGAATGAATCTTTATCAAACATTCAAGATACGCAATTAAGGAAAGCAATCAAACAAACAAACAAAAAACTGTTATCAAAATTTTAACCGGTTAAAACTTCGTTTTAGTTGGTTGTTTATACCAGCAATAGAAATGAATTAACACAAACAGTTATAGAGAGTTTGATAGAAGGAGAGATTTACACAATAGGTTTATACTGGTTCACTCACACAGAGCTATATCCAGCTCTCAGACAATCTCTGAGTTCCACTAGTAATCACAACCAGATTACAACACACCACAAATAGGTGAATTTGAATCCCACAAAGCCTACTCACCCTCTTTGCAACACTTCACACCTCAAGGCAGAACAACCCTCTGTCTTTACATGATTTCAAATACACACAACAGTTAAAAGAAGTACTATTACAAGTAACTAAACAAGGATAAAAAAACACCTGGATTTGCACAATACAAGAAACTCCTATGATCAGAACTTGTTACCACAACAAAGCTTGAACAATGATAAGTGTCTAATTTCAGTTATATATCATATTAAAATATAGACACTTATGAGGATTTATTGCTAATTTACATATAAAATAATCCATAATTTATGAATTTATGCCTTTTTACATTTTTATGATCTTTATTTGAATAAGAGTATTTTATTCCCAAATTTGGTGTTAATTGCAGATTTCTAGGGAAGATTGGAGATTTGGATTAAAGATGAATGATTTGAGCTAAAAAGAGAAAGATGGAAGGTCCTGGAATGGAAAAATATGCAGAGACAGATTGGGCCTTTTTTATGTTTTATCACTTAGCCCATTAGCGCGACATAGGAAGCAACCTAACCTTAGAAAATTAGGTTAAATAGGGGGCTAGAGGCTCAACCCTAGGGTGTCAGATTGAGAGAAAAACACCATAGAGTGAATTGTAACCCAATTGGGAGAATGAAAGGTGCTAGAAGTATGCGTGGGAGTAATCTACTCAAACTCTTATGTATTGAGGTGATATCTTATATATTAATATTCTGTTCTTGTTTGATTATTGGTATTGTTGTTTTACTTTTAACTTTCTGTAACAAATTGAGAATCTTAAATCTGACCGAGCGGTATTTTTAGGGTTTAGACCTAATCATCAATACTTAACATATTTGAGTGTTAGAGATAGACTTGAAATGTTAATTGCCATTAACGTCTGATTGTTATTTCTAAGTTGTTTTTATAAGTATGCGAGAGATCGATATTTAGGAAACATTCTTAAGAATTTTATATGCGAGAGATCGATATAAATGAATTTTCTACGGGCATCAATTTCAATCAAAGAACT
>Ga0123342_1002811_pt1 | contig 28663 bp, 14 predicted proteins | sample Turbeawhitnodule_FD_89960 | JGI IMG/M metagenome (GOLD analysis project Ga0123342, IMG submission 89960) | Root nodule microbial communities of legume samples collected from Mexico - Turtle bean Mexico white nodule | ecosystem: Host-associated > Plants > Roots > Nodule | place: Mexico: Nepantla... | reverse complement strand
TGAAGCAGCCGCTAGGGCTAGAGAGGGGGCAGTGAAGAAAGCTTTGGTGGCGAGAAGGGCTGTTGAAATTGCAAAAAATGCTTTGAGTCTTGTAGCAAACGGGGAAGAGAGTAGTTTGAATCCGCCTCCCAAGAGGGAAGCTTTTAAAGTTCTTGATGGCTCTGAATTGACTTTTGAGTTGCATCCAGAGTTCAATACTTTGCCTAGGATTTCAAAGAGTTGCTGCTTATTGAATACAAGTTTCTTGGATGCTCCTAAGCGGTTGTCTCCTAGTGTTGATTCGTCGTGCAAGACATCAAACTCAAGGAATGCTGATTACCGTGATAAGCATGAAGTATCCTGTGACAATAAACTATTGGCGGACTCTTGTAAATCTTTATGTGAGCCTTTGGTTTCTGTAGGAACTTTGGATAGTGGTTCTTCAACTGGGCTGAATCTTCTCTGTATGGGCAGAAGTGGCATGGAAACTGGTTCAAAAGATGGTGAGCGCACAGCTGAATCGGATGGTGAAGGGATCGGGGAAGAGCTGCAGAAGGAAGGGGAGGGAAGTTGTTCTGACAGGATAATAAACCTCAGTGAAGATAGTTGCATGGAACTTGATCGTAAGCAAGCAGATTCTGCATTGCATAGAGTAAAACGATGCAATGGGCAACCAGATCGCTATTTTTTGAAATATAGTAGGAGAAATTGTAGTTTAAAATCAAAGATAGTAATTAGTGAGCCCAAAATCTGTTAGAATGAGTTAAGATTTACTCCAATATTGGGGTTCCTTGTCAGTCATTTAATGTTTGCTTGTGAAAGTGGATACTTTAGAAGCCATCCTAGGAGGGGACGAGACATACAGTTTTTATCTTGTTTTGGTTAAACCCTAAAAAGCTCTTTGTTATCTTTTATGCCTGTTATCATTTTTGACATTGTATTTGCTCTTCTGCTTTCTGTTTGTCTATGAAAAATGAATAAAGTTTGTTTAAGAGCGTTAAAGTTGACTGGAAAAAGCAAGAATGATAAGATAAGTATTACTAATTTCATTAATGACATATTGAAATGATAAACTACACATTGCTTTCTAGTGCTTGGAAGCCTGGAAATAGTATTTCATATCGCACCTGTTCACTATTTTACAGTCATTTCAAGGACACTATTCCATAACACAGATTTCTTTCTTAATTTTTTCTCTTGATTTTGTCCGTCTTATCTATCAAATATTTTACTCATCTTTTTCCTTGTTTTAATGCTTTGGGAAATATTGCAGACTGTATATCATGTGATTACATTCTGGGCAACCTTGTTAAATAGGATTTTACATGGATAAGTGTTCAAGATGAGTGCAATATTCTAAAAATTAGGTCCTTTTGATCGGGCAGCTTTACCATAGATGGGAGTGTTTCAGTAGTTCTTCTGTAGGTTATAAAGTGATTTTTTAACTTCAGAAGTTTTCATTCTGATAGGAACGAAATGTTTATCATTCTCTTAGCCTCAATCTGGTACATGGAAAGAGAGTGAGAGGAAAACGAAGGGAGTGGAAGGGTACAGAAATTAGTGAGTTCCATGAGATTTTTTTTTCTGTGCGTTTCTGCAAAGTAAAGTGTGGAAAGTTTAACCAATTCATAGTTGGGAAAAAACTAACTTTACACCTTATTAATTTCCCACACATTGAGAAGATTGGTTAATTATATTAAATTTTATTTATATCTTAATATTATTTTGAAAATGGTCTTTTTTAAAAAACAGTTTTTCTACTGTGTGTCTTTGGTACACTTTATTGTTAGAGAATAAATTATATTCTAATCACTGTTTAAAAAATACATTATATCGTATACATAAGCCAAGACTATAAATATAAAGACCATATACATTTCGAGTTAACCATTGGATGCCATGATCTCAAGTTATACATCAAGAAATGGTGTTGGAACTTGAGATTCTTATTTAACCCCTGCAGAAAATCATGGAACCAGTCACTGGTTTCCAAGCTACCCGGGAAAATTTATTACATTTTTTTTTGTTTTTAGATAACATTTTCTTAATATTCTTTTATTCCTTATCATATTTATAATCATTTTATCATAAGAGATAAAAAAACATAATTAAGATAATTTTTTTAAGTGACTATCAATATAAATAAGAGTTATAAAATAAAATAAAGAAAACTTGAATCTTAGTATGAAAGATAATATAATACAATATTTGAAAGAAAACTCATCACCATAATATAATACACTAATTAGAAAAGAAACCATGTTATTTAACTTCCTATGGTTTATCATAAAGTTAATTTTATGCGTAAAAAAATCTCATATATTTCCTTCACTTACATCTAACACTTGAATCCCAGAAATTTAATCGCCTAATTTCATAAAAAAAAGTATGCGTATAAATATTTATAATAAAGATAACGTTAAAAAAAAGGGTTGAGACATGTGATCTATCAACCCATATATATATATGATGCGATTAAACTGTTTTTTTTATCTAAAAATATATAGTGTTTATCCTAAAATAATATCATTAGTAATTTCTGAACTTTAATTGATGAAATAAGTTTCGAATATATTAAAAAGTAAACTTTAAATTAATTTAATATTATAAAATCAGTTTTAAGATGTTTGAGATTTAAATTCAATCATATAATATTAAATGTTCTAATATATAGTTATGTGTGATTTCTAACCATCTAAATTCATTAAAACCTATGTTAATCAATAGTTTTGATCCATCCTAAATAAAATTTAATTGTTTCTTTAGAGTTATAAGTACAACTTTATATTTAAGACTAACATTATAATATATTTATGTAATATAGAAAGTCGTAAACTTAAGAGTTGTGTTTTAAAATAAGATTCTAGGTTTGATTCTTTAAATTTAATATTAACATAATAATTGAATTAACTTTTCAAGTTGTAAAACCTGAATTACAAATAAAAAATTATAAAAATATGAGTTTTATAAAATATTTACATTCAAATAAAAACTTTAAAAAAGTCTTAAAAGAATAAAACATACTAAAGTAAAATAATAATTAATTATTTTTAATTAATAATTTTTGAAATTTATGCTTAACACCATTAATGATTAATGAAGCTCTCTTCCGTGTGTGAAAATAACAAGTTTGTGCTGAGCTGTATATATGCCTATAATGTAGGATTTGCAGAATAATACTTTGAATAGAAAACTCTTAAATGATGGTATAAAAGAAAGGAAAATATATTTTGAGAATCAATGGAGATAATTCTTGATAGATTTATAAATAAATATATATAATAAAAGATAAGTTTTTGAAATTAAATTACCTAAAGAAATATTAAAATAATAATGTTGAGAATTGTAATATAATTGTATAAATTCTGAAAGTATCATTACCAATAAAACAAATGGAAGGAATAAGGTAGGACACCCAAAACAGTGACTCACACCTCGGCAACTGCTGTCTCACACTAGCATCAATCAACTCTGTAAGACAAATATTGATGCTTCATATATTGGTGTGGTTAAAGCCTTCAAGGGATAAGAATGCTTCTATCAGGCACTCTTTTCTATATCCAGTAATTATAATAGACCACCTAAGAACATTTAAATATTACAATAACTCTGCTTTCATGCATTACCAACATAAAATACACTAATATTCTACACTAAGTATTCAACTTTAACTTTGACTTTTATCACGGGGATTGCTCAAGAAAAACTTCTATTCACCTAATTTTCCCACATAAATAATGAACAAACTTGTAGTAATTGGTAATCAGAGGTTGAAGTGCGTGCAGCTGAATCATGCATTTTTTTTATGAAAGAAGAGAAATGAAAAGGATGCAGAATTGACTTTGGTAAGAGAAGTAAAGGAAAAGTGGTCATCACAAGACTCATGCACTTGTTGAAACGTGGCCAACTTGTTGACAAGTTGCCGTCTACAATATGAGTTTCTATGGCTATTTATTTCAGCCCCCTCAACACCTTTTCTTCCTCACAATTTAAAATTACCACATACACATAACCACTATATTATATATATACACACACACATATGTTAGTGTGCTAGCTTATATAACTTGTTATATTTCATACACAGTTGCACTTGCAGAGTGATGATGATGCTCGGTGTTTTGTCTCTCTTATTCTTCTCATTCTTAATGGGTTGTTCTGAGGGTCAGCTTCAAGTAGGTTTCTACTCCAACACTTGTCCTCAGGTAGATTCCATTGTCCGTGATGTTGTTAGAGAAGCTGCTCTCTCTGATACCAGCATGGCTGCTGTCTTGCTCAGACTTCATTTCCATGACTGCTTTGTTGAGGTCTCTCTGCATAATACAATAATATATAATAACATAGTTTGTGTTTATATGTATATATATATCAGCTATTTCTTTTGGTTTTCAGGGTTGTGATGGTTCAATTCTGATTGACAATGGTCCACAATCAGAGAGACAGGCATTTGGACATCAAGGGGTTAGAGGGTTTGATGTGATAGAAAAAGCCAAGGCACAGTTGGAAGGGTCTTGCCCTGGTGTGGTTTCTTGTGCAGACATAGTGGCATTGGCAGCTAGAGAGGCTATTGTCATGGTCCTAACTAACTTCCTTATTATTATTATTAGTTAATCCATGCTTTTTCTCTTGTTGCTGATATTTTCTATCTTAAGAGTACTTCAATGACTATGGTTGATTGAAGAGTTTGTTCTTGTGAGGTGCTATTTATATTAGATAATATATATTTTATACTAATGTAGGCAAATGGACCAACATATCAAGTTCCAACAGGGAGGAGAGATGGGTTGGTTTCAAATATTTCACTTGCAGATGACATGCCAGATGTTAGTGATTCAATTGAGGTACTCAAGACAAAGTTTCTGAACAAGGGTCTCACAGTGAAAGACCTTGTTCTTCTCAGTGGTACTCTCTCACACACTATACTATCTTTGTCATGCTGAATAGGTGAGATCATGGTTGTTGGAGAGGAAAAATAATATGAACCTTTGCCAGAAGAAACCAAATTAAAAGGCATGCAATGGCAAAATTACATAAAACTATTTTGGCTAATATTCTCTTCACTTTAGAATACAATGAAAACAATTGCAGAAATTCAATACGGATTTGGAACTTGGAAAATTGATGTTGAAGTTGTAGGAATTGTTAAAAGACAAATTCTAATTGTACCATACATTATAATGGCCTTTTTTTAAGAAAAAGTAAGGAACGAAGAAAGATATTATTTTAGGAATGCAATATCTTTTGTTTAAATATATGATATCAGATCATCATATTTTAAGTAATCTCTTCCTATTTTGACAAATTTTCACCATTCAAGAAACCTTGACATGGCATCTACTACAAATTTTCACCATTCAAGAAACCTTGACATAACATCTACCAACTTAATTTCTTAATAAACTAATAAAGCAACAGTAGTCTTATAGTATCTATGATTCTGAAGTGTTGCATATAATATTCCGTTTATATCTGTTTAGGATAATTTTTGCTGAAAGGATCTATCACCTTTTCTATGTGTAGACAAATCATACATGCCAGAAAGTTTACTTCATGCCTTTGTATCAATCAGATACTTCATGCCTTTGTATTAATAATGAAAAATAAGATAGCTAAAATATGAGGTGCTATTTAATTTTATGCAGACTAAAATTGTAACTGTAAGAATAGGGTGTCATTTGAATGGTATTACTCTGTGTGCCAGCTTTCATTTCACTTTTCCTTTTAGTCAGCTTTTGCTTCATTGGTTTGGTTTCACCTAATTCATTGACCCCTTAAAGTTTCGTATCAAACCCAATGTAAATAGTGGCAGATGACAGTTCTTATATTACAAATGTTGCACATGCAAAGTTACAGTTGCAATCCACATTAATTGGTATTGATAAAGATAGAGATATGTTCGTTTGTCCCTTTCTCTTACATACTTTTTTTATATATATATTCTGATTACTTGAAACCAATATGTACTGAATTTATGGTAAATTAGATAGGTGTCTGTCATCATGACAGTGACAAATATATGTAAACCAACATAATAAGCAAGTAAAAAAAAACATGGCTTGGTTAAAGATTGTAAAAGCTAATATTTTCTTTTTCATGTAATAGTGATTTTTAAAAACAATTTCAGGTGCACATACAATTGGAACCTCAGCATGCTTCTTTATGACTAACAGATTGTACAATTTTTTTCCAAGTGGTGGAGGATCAGACCCATCAATTAGTCCAAATTTTCTCCCACAGCTTCAGACAAAGTGCCCTCAGAATGGGGATGTTAATGTTCGGCTAGCCCTTGACGAAGGTAGTGAGCAGAATTTTGACATACACATTCTGAAGAACATAAGGGAAGGTTTTGCTGTGCTAGAATCTGATGCCAGACTCAATGATGACATAGCCACCAAGGGTGTCCTTGACTCTTACTTTACTCCCTTTGGTCCATTGTTTGAGCCTTCTTTTGAAGCTGATTTTGTTGATTCATTCGTGAGGATGGGCCAAATTGGTGTGAAGACAGGTTTCCTTGGAGAAATTAGGAGTGTGTGTTCAGAGTTCAATTGAAGTAAATAATCAATGATGAATTGATTTATGGCTTCTGGTTTTGTTATTGTTGAGGTGGAAGGCTTCCTCTGCTATATGTTATACTTTTGTGTGTTTTCAACTTCTCAATGGGCACTTCATTTGTGTAAAGTCCCACACCGCTAGCTTGTTTGGTTTGGGCAAATATGTCTCCAACTTTCATCTTTTTCGGTTGAGTGTGTTGCTTTGCTTTTACCAAATTCTTACATTTATGAATAGATTTTTATGGGATTATTTTTCCTATTGAGTACTTGATGTAGCAGTTATTAAGAATAATGGTTTATAAAAGTAAAATTCTTAAAGATATTGTGTAATGTGAAATAATTTTAGGATTAATTTTGAGCTCTTAAATATTACTAGATTAGAAAGTAAAAATAGTTGAAATTCTCAAATTGCATCTAATATTACATTATGAAGATTACAAGAGAATAGGATATAATAGAATAAGACCAAGATGAATTATTGTTATATTTAATATTTAGTGTGTACAAAATAATAAATAATAGACATAATATAAATTATTTTAAGTGATAATTTTACACTTATGTATAAATTTTTAAAAACTGATTTATAATTTATATTTTTTAAAATTATCAAACTTACAAAAGTATATCATTTTTTAATAAATTATATTTATTGATATAACATTTCATATTATTGTTAATATTTGAAAATTGTAATTAATATTTAAAAATAATTATTTAATTTTATTATTTTAAAAATATTATTATTATTAATGTGTCATAATAATTACAAATATAAATACATACAAGATAGTAGGTTCAATAAAAATCTTGATATATATTATAATGAAAATTAGTATCAACAAAGTTATTTTTTTATATCTCATTTTTTAATTATAAATAAATTATAGAAATTTTATCAAATTAGTATTATGATTTAATTAGGAGTTTTACTTATTATTTCTATAGTAGGCAGTGTTTGTTTTTGTAATAAAATGATGAAATTTTGTTATTTTACTGGGTTTAGAGTTGGATCGTGTTACCCTTTACTACAGTTTTACAAAGCCCAACCATCCTATTGACTGAGGATTTTGACCACTTTGACCACTTTTCAGCATTTTGAGGGATGAATTAGGAAGAGAACTTGAACAAGGTTATAAATAATTGGATTGGATAGTGAGAATGAATTAAAACATAGGAAACTTTGGCGTTGAAAAGGTCAAAGGTGATAAGAAAATACAAGCTAAACATTTATCCTACCAAATATGGCAAAGACGAGTTGTAATGAGAAGAGTCAACCTGTTTTCTAATGCATACAATAATATCATCGCATTTCCTTTGTTTCCCATCTTTTTATGCTAAGAAAACGGAGAATGCTTAGCCAATTTGGGCTTAGGGTTTGTAAGGCTTGCCCCAGAGACTAACAGAAGAAGGGTAGAGGAAACAACTATCTTCCTTTTCCTTCATCTTTTTTTTTTCATTTTCCTCTAACAACATCTGGCATGAACATTCCAACAAAGACAATATTTCATACATGCCAGAGATATCCCTAAGCATTCAAATTACTCCACACAAATCTTAATTACTTCCCTCTGGTGCTCTCCAAGCAGGTTGGATTCCACCATCGCTTTTTTCTTACCAATATTTAAGGAAGTTCACGTTACAGGTTTATGCATGAATGAAAAACTATTTGAAAGAAAATACAATAATGATATTTTTACAACTTGTTCCAATATATAACCTATGGTACAAGTTTTATGCAGAAAAATAGGTTGTAAACTCAATGTATCACTTCTGAATGTTGAAATCATGACAGTTGAGAGTAAATAAATTTGCAGGGTGTGGTGATTTTGAAGATATTTTAAGAAAGTGAAGAACTTTTGGGGCCCAAAAGCAGAGGAAATTAGAATATCTAGGAGGTAAATAAAGCAAAGCAAAGCATGCCACCAAGCTCAAAACTGAGAAGAGCCCTTGGGGCAGTGAAGGATCAAACAAGCATAGGACTAGCAAAGGTGGGAAGCAGTGCCTCACTTGCAGACCTTGATGTGGCCATTGTGAAGGCAACGAGGCACGATGAATACCCTGCTGAAGAGAAGTACATAAGGGAGATTCTGAGCCTCACATGTTACTCTCGAGCATTCATCAGTTCATGTGTAAACACCCTTGCAAGGCGTCTCAACAAGACTAAAAGCTGGACTGTGGCTCTCAAAACACTTATTCTCATTGAAAGGTTGCTGTTAGAAGGTGATCCTGCATACGAGCAGGAAATTTTCTTCTCCACTCGACGCGGGACTCGCCTTCTCAACATGTCTGATTTTCGTGACAACTCCAAGTCTGGTTCATGGGACTTCTCTGCGTTTGTGCGCACGTGTGCATTGTATCTGGATGAAAGGCTTGAGTACAAGATGCAGAGCCGGCGCGGGAAGCGTAGCATGTATAGTTTTGATGAAGAAGAGGAGAGAGAAAGAGAAAGAGAGAGAGAAAGAGAGAGAGAAAGAGAAAGAGAAATAGACAAAGAAACAGAAAAAGAAAGAGATATGGCTGGAAGATCCACACCAGTACATAACATGAAATTAGAGCAAATCTTTTCCAAAATGCAGCATTTGCACTTGCTTCTTGAGCGCTTTTTAGCTTGCCGCCCCACAGGTTTGCAATTGTGATTATTGGATCAAAAAACTTTTCATCTTTATTAAACATAAGCTTATTTTTGTGTATGTAAACCTCCAAGAGTTTGTTTGAAGATGCATTACTGTGATGAATAATCAGAATCTCTTCCAATTTTACTGTTTGCACATTACACATGCATAAAACAATCATATTGGTTATTTGAATGCAACAGGGGCCGCAAAGAACCATCGAATTGTGATAGTGGCTCTCTACCCAATTGTGAAAGAGAGTTTTCAGATATACTATGATATCTCAGAAATACTGAGTGTGTTGATTGATCGGTTCCCTGACATGGAGGTACAGGAGTGTGTGAAGGTGTACGACATTTTTTGCCGCGTTGGGAAGCAATTTGATGAGCTAGACCCCTTCTACGGATGGTCCAGGAACATTGGAATTGCACGTTCTTCGGAGTACCCTGAGATAGAAAGAATCACGTTAAAGAAGTTAGAGGTCATGGAAGAGTTTATCAAGGACAAATCCGCCTTAGCACAGTGCAGCAGACCTGAAATACTACAGTATACGAATGAAGAAGAAGAGGAGGAAGAAGTAGAAGTGGAACCGGAACCGGAGCCAGAACCAGAAGAGGATCCTAATGCAACTAAGGCACTACCACCACCTGAGGAAATCAAGGAGGAGCCTGTTGAAGAGGTGAAGGAAGAGCCAAAGGAAGAAAGAGTTGTGCAGACAGAGGGTGATTTGTTGAATTTAGGAGATGACACGATGACAAATGAAGCACAAGGGGATAAACTAGCCTTGGCCTTGTTTGATGGAGAAGCTGCAGTAGCAGCAGCAAGTTCCACACAAGCACTTCCATGGCATGCATTTGATGAAGAGGCAGATTGGGAAACAGCACTTGTGCAATCAACAACCAACTTGTCCAACCAAAAGCCTACATATGGTGGTGGCTTTGATACATTGTTGTTGGATGGCATGTATAAACATGCAGAGATGAATAAAGCCATGGAAGGAGCAGGGTATGGGGGGAGTGGAAGTTCTAGTAGTGTGGCACTTGGTTCAGCTGGAAGGCCTTCAATGCTAGCATTGCCAGCACCCCCAACATCAGGAGGACCTGGAGATTCCAATTCAGATCCATTTGCAGCTTCATTGGCTGTGGCACCTCCCTCTTACGTTCAAATGTCAGAGATGGAGAAGAAGCAGAGGTTTTTGCTTGAAGAACAGATGATGTGGCAGCAATACGGAAAGGATGGCATGCAAGGACAAACAGCACTCGATAAACTGCACTCTAACAATAATAATTATAATTCTTACAATGGAGGGTATCAGCAAAATTACAGCAACTTTTAACTTTGACTAGGACATAGGACTGGTTTTTCCTTCGTTGGGAACTATCCCTACTCCTTTTCACTCCTTTTCCCTATTGTGAGTGACACAATTTTACTCATTAGAAACACATTATCAATCTTTTATTAGAATACGAAGGAATTAACAATGCCAAGTTCGCTTACAAAAATCTAATGCTATTAAATGTTTTCTTTCGTTGCCCACTTCAGAGAACAATACCTAATCATTTTGCACTATTCTAGCATAGACACATTAAAAGAGCTCACCATCTTTACTTTTCCCTGTTACTAAAAGTAAAATGCTATTAATGGCCTTTTTTTTCCTGAAAAAGGATACACAATCCAATTCAAACGAACTGAATTTTAATTAGATCAGTTAAATTTAAAAATATAACATGATACAAAAACGCATTAGTGTATCCAATTAATAATGACATTAATTATTCAAGAACTCAATTCTTAACTGCATACAGTCATGTTTAATGAATATAACATTTCAATTCAATAACATTTGTGCTTGTTTTCCTTCTGTTTAGGTGTTATTCTCAATGTTACTGATCATCTAAATTCAATTGATTTTAATCTTCAGTGCTTGCTCTTAATTTAATGATATAATTACATCAAATTAGCATCAAAATATAATTTAAGCCCATCACTTTCTTAATAAAAATAAACTCAAAGTTCAACAAACATCGCCAAATTTTAAAAACAAAAATAAAATAATCAGTCACAAATTTCATGATTCCTTATTTACATCATTTTACATTTCTATTAGTTCTTCTTAATCATTTCATCTTAAGGTAGAGAGAATGCAAGCATGAAGTTATTGTATGATTAGGTCACCCATTCTTTCTGTCTAAACAGTATATGCTACTCCCACCAGTTATTTATACAAACTAGACTGAACTACAAAGAGAACATTTACCTAACATAATTTTGTAGCTCACAATTTAATATCATATCATAAATACATTGAAATAGCATGTTTGCTCTTAACTAAAACAGACGATTAGCACCTCTACCCTAAAATGACAGATTAAAAAAGGAACTATAGATAAACTAACAAGAAATAATTATTCGCAACTTACATTTCAGATAATTGCACAGACAACTAACTAAGTTGCTGCGGCAGTTTATCATAGACTCATCAAATTCCAGAAAATCTTATTCCACAGAATTGAAGAGCCACGAAAATAGCTTAAAGTTCTTATATAAAAGTCACTAAAACTCACAAAATCATAGCTCTTTCAAATCAATGGCTATTAGAACGGTTAGACACGATTTAAAAGTACGGGGATGCAGCTACAAAGTTCACAACTATATAAGAGAAGACCGTTTTAACGCCCAAGAAAGTTTAAGGACATTTCATGACAGCACTTCGCATAAATGATCCCCAAAAAATAGACAACTAGCGGAGGCACCCCCAAAGGCAACCCAGAAGCAAAGAATAGTAGCAAGGCATAAGAATAGATAATGGTGCAATAAGTGAAATTCAAGAGAGGGGAAACAAATACTCACTGATATTAGCAATAGTTTTCATTTCTCAATCGCATGATAAGGTATTGCGAAATAATAAAATATAACTAGCAAATAAATCCACAGAGAAACAATACATTCCAACATTGCAGAAACACAAAAAGCTGCAGATCCTAATTCTCAACTTAGAAAAGTGATGTTCCCTTGCCCTTCTTGTCACCACCAATCTCAAAGTGCTTGCACCTCTGCACAACATAAACAAAAACCTACAATTAGCTACATACATCCTAAACCAAAAAAAACACCAAACCCAAAAGATATAACGTTGTCCACACACTGACCTTAATTGGGTGTTGGGAGACATGCTTGCAACCCTGGCATTGCAACCTCAAGACAATCTTCTTGGTGGTCTTAGCCTATTAAACAAAAAATAAATAAAATATTTCTGTCAGCAAACAAAAACAAAAGTTCCTAATTCCATGGACTAATAAAAATAGGACGCAGAAACATGAAAAGAACAAAATGAGTTACCTTCTTGTGGAAAACAGGCTTAGTTTGTCCACCATAACCGGATTGTTTGCGATCGTAACGGCGTTTTCCCTGGGCAGCAATGCTATCCTTACCCTTCTTGTATTGCGTAACCTTGTGCAGAGTGTGCTTCCTGCACTCCTTACTCTTGCAGTATGTCTTCTTAGTTTTTGGAACGTTCACCTGTTGAAGACGACTATAAGACGAGTACTAAAGCTTTTTACCAAACACGACCTAACGCCCAATTCAACACAACAGAGGCATATTCCTCAATCTCAAATCTAATTCACTTAGCTAGGGCTTTAGCAAAACTTAATTCATTTCGAAAGATAAAAAATGTCTAAGGCAGATAAGATGGTGATAGCAGAGTTAACTAGTGATGACGAATAACAATTGAAGAAAACAAAGATGACGGAGAAGGTTACCATTGTGACGGCGCGTGCGATCAAAATCTGAAGATGTAGGGTTCTGCTATGCGCCGCGAAAATAAGGCCACGAATGACAATGCCCTGAGTTTTAATGGCTTTGGGAACTAGGGTTGCACGGAGGCTGGAGTGGACCAGGCTTTATTTTCTTGCAAAAAAATTAATAAGGCCCAATTTGATCCAACGCCCACTCGCTCCTAATCCACTCTTTTTAGAAGACTGTTTCTTCCTGCACCTCCTTTTGTTCTTCTGTCATCCCATATAAAACATGAAAAAACCTTTTTATCCTTCTTGTGCCACTCTCATATTCTGGATTACATAATTCAGAAGTTAATCTCAGATTCATAAATAGTTTACGGATTATGTAATCCATAATATATTTTTAAAAAATTGTATTCCGGATTATATAATCCATAAGTATGGATTTAAGAGTAATTTCTGGATTATATAATTTGGACACACATTTCAAAAAAGACTTTCAGATTATATAATTCAAAAGCTAATTATGGATTTGAAAAAAAAACTTTTGGATTACGTAATCCAGAATATTACAGAGACATTTTTAGAATATCAAAAATTTATGAAGGTTGGAGAAGAAGATGTGGAGGTGCAGGAAGAAATAGTCTTTCTAGAATATATATCCTTTTTTATTTACTGTTACTCTTTTAAAAATTGAATTCCTAAAAATAATAAGATTAACAATTAATAGATATATTAATTTTTTTATGGATTTCTTTCATCTAATGTGAAGAGAATGTGCTCTATAGAGGACAAAATATAATAATAACCATTGATAGCATATTAAGTAATAGGAAAAAAAATTGACATTTGCTTTCAAGTTTGAAACATATCTAAAATCACTTTTTACTTTTTCAAGTATACAATGAACCCAAAGTACTGTTCTGACCAATGACTCTAAATTTTGGTCCAATAAAAATGGTTTGATGTAAAAAAATATAGAAAAAAGGTAAACTTGGAAAGGATCAAGCATGCCAAATTTTTATAATGTTAAATTTATAATACGATACCATGATGGGCACAAGGTATCATTTTACTCAGTTGAAGCGATCACCGGACTTGTATAAGTCACAAATACAAGCCGTGTCAGTATTCACCAAGAACTGCTCAAATGTCAATATTCAAACTGTTTTCAATATGTTACCCCATGCGCATGATATAAATTTAAAATTATAAAGTATGAAACAAGTTATGAGGTTATGCAATGACTTGTAAATATGTTCATGCATCACACTGCTTGATGGATTTGTCCATGCATCATTAGTCTTTACACGAAGAATGGATCTCTACAAGGCCGAACTTATCCCAGATTTTTCTGTACAGATCAATCTGGACAATTCTAGCATAGGTTGTATAAAATTTACTTTACAAATTGGGAGAAGAACACCCATGAATAGCGTATGTTGCTATTATTAAGAGAAATCAGTATTCTCTTTCAACATTTCCAACTCAATCCAATGTCACGACAATTTTCTCGTGGAGACGCCCAATCTCATCCCTAGAGAAACCAAGGTCTCCAGTGATCTGGTGCTATTCGCCAGAAGATCTTCATCAATTGCAATTGAATCCTGCAAAGCCAAAAGAAATGTCACTGTGTCATATATTCTAATCTCAATCTTAAGCTAAAAGCTCTGTAAAGATGAAGTGTCCAAAATGGTAATAAATAGAACTACTTTACTCCAAAAGAATATATTATTCTTTAACATCAATTGTATATTTGCGTTGCATCAACTATAACAAAAGAAATGGCCTTTATATAAGATAGAAAAATGCCAAGAAGATGCATGCTGAACTTAATAATATATTTTTACTTAGATTCAAGTGAAACATTTAAATTTTATTGGATAAATTGTCTTCTGTTTTTTCTTCAAATAAGAATGACATGATGACCACGAATCATCTGTGTATGATATACCAAACATATATATCAAGGTCAGCAGTATCAGGAATCAAGACCATGTCCAACGAAATAAATTTCAAAGATTCTTACAATAAAAATACCAACCTTTTCAAAAAGGCAAATGACAGTGCTCCCACCGAATGAGAAATATCCAAACTGTAAATTAAGCACACAAATGCCACGTGTAAACAAAGACAACATATAAGAAGGTAAGAACTGTAATTTCACATACCTCATCTCCCTTCTGGACATTGTCGCCCTTTTTCTTTGTAAAAGTAATGCTACCAACCATTGTGGCTCCAATTGCAACAAATGCCACCTGAATCCAAATTATAAGATGCTGGTCAATACAGGTTTGCAATTATAAAATGGCAGAGACAGCAAACTATAGGTAACTCAGAAAACATCTAAGGAACAAATTCAGAAGGATATAGTCATTAAATAAAAAATTCAGACACATTAATTGCAATGACCAACCTTTCCAAAATTTTCTGTTGAAATTATTGAAACAACTCTCTTGTTCTCCGTGAAGACATTACAGTACTTGCTATTTACAGCGATGGGATTGACCTGAGTAGTACAACACTATCAGGAAAAATACAATGTGAACTAACAGAAAAAAATTAATCATAGTATATATATGTATATGTGTGTATATAAAGAGAGAATTTAATGGCTATAAACTTACAGTGTAAAAGAAATTTATATTGTCGACCAATAAAAAATCACCATTAGTATGAATTGTGAGGTAATTACAGTAAAAATAATAAACTGACCATATATGATGATAATTTGTGAAGAAAATGTAAAATTACTTTACACTATCTGTGCATATAACCTGTTTTCTCATTTATATTATATATATATATATATATATATAATATCATTTTCCTCAAGTTATTATTACACATACAGTATACAAGCATCCAGGGATATCTACAAATTGCTCAACAATTCCTGATACTGGAAAATGGAAACGGTGATAATCCTGTAAAAAATATATGTTAGAATTAAAATTTGAAATCAAATTATATACAAAAAATTACAATAAATTTGAAAGAAAGCAACAAATACCTGTGGTGCCAAACGGAAAATCACCATTGTTCCATCAACAAAAGCACTGGAACACATATCTTTCCCCAAAAGACCTTGAACTGAAAACTTTCGACCCTAAAAAGAAACAACAAATAATGGCAAAAGCACTTCATTTGGCATAAATAAATGAAGTGAAAAGATTAAAGGACAAGAAAATGAGGGATATCCTAACATTTTAGGGAATATAATTTTCTTTGCCTCGAGCTGGCAACAATTTCATCAGTGAGGTTAGCTTAATACTATATTATAACTTCCTGGAAATAAAAAGTGATGAAACGGAAAAATATGATAAAGAAAAAGAAAGTATATATAGTAATTAATAATTACCAGTTACCACAAACAGTACGGCCATTTGATCATTAAAATTGTTTAAGCATCTAAATTGCTTCGTATGTTACCTATCAAGATTGATTTCATGCAAAACAGTGCATGACAAAAACAAACCTCAGATTGTAGAGTCAAACAGGCCCTAGTTCAATAAATAAAATCAAAATTCTATCATTTTTACTTAATTAGTAGCTGAAAATCAGAAGTAGTTTCCAGCTTGACCGATTTTGAAATTTTGAAATATATTTAAAGAAAAACCTGCATCATCGAAATTAGAAGTCTTCCATATTCAAGAGTTGTAGGAAGGAAGTGAAATACCTTGATCCAGAATCTTTTACTATCATCAACTGATTTAAATGCGGAAAGACGGCAATCAGCAGCACATACAGCAATGTCAGCACTTTCAGCAGAAGCAATTGGTCTAGAACCAGGTTTTAACTCTCTAATGAAAAATTCATTGAATGTCTGCACAGAGCATAATTTAAGATATGTATTATATTATGTGACAAAATAATCACTACTATTTAAATCCTACACGCTTTGCCCCGAATTTCCATTCATCTTTACTCCAATTGTTTGTACAAACAAAAATGTATATTGCTAACTCAATGGAAAACAAATTCTTTCAATCCCCCCTTAGACAAGACCTATTCAACTGGAAAGCAGTGGGGATTCTACAACAATCTAACTGAAACGGTCAGGGTGGAGGCAAGATTGACATAAATTGTTGGTTTCAAAGGCTGTCTGGGAACAGTAAAATTCAACGAGTTGATATACTTATAATGGGAATAAAAGCTGGTAACAACAGGTATGTTTGGGGGTTTACGGGAATGAAGATCATCAGATTATTTTTAAAAATAGACACGAGAATGATGCTGCAAAGCATCGCAATAGCTTTAAGGACACGGGACAAGGTTATTGTTTGTTGAAAAAATTAGCAGCATATGATGTTTAACTTCATAAAATTAAGATATAAGACTGTATGTATATGATGATGAAACAAGGTTAGTCTTAGCATAATTGAACTTAATAGCGAAGCGTAGTAAACAACTAACAGAGTCAAAATGTGTTTTCAGAAGGAATTATGCATCAATAGCATCAACTAAAACTAATTACAGAGTTTCGCCCACCTTAAAGTGTTCCAGGGGATATTTGACTTCAGCCAAATTAATTTGATCCTACAGACAACACAATAGTTACATTTATTATAAGAAGGGGGAGTAACTATAGAAACACCAGTGTAGCAGATAAAGAACTAAAGTACAAAACAGAAAAAGAAAGTCACCCTAATCCGTTTATAAATAATTATTTGACTCCTCACTGAAACTAAACCAAATAATAAAAATAATGAACAAAATCAGCAAGAAGAAGTTCAAAAATACTTGAACAGGTAGAACACTCTATCTACATCAATAATTTGGAATTTAACCCTGAGTACACACTAACGTTTAGGATAATGTCATGCTCTTTATCCTTCAATATTTCATATCATGTTTATGGCAAGAGTGACTCTTATGGTTGCAATTAAAAAATGTTAGACATGGACATTGTCTTGCAGTTTGGACACTGCTACCAGGTCGACTTAAACATTTTAGTGTGGTAGAAGGAAAGCAATATTCTTCTGCTTTAAAATACAGAATAATCTTGCAAGACCAAAATGAGTTCCTGGGAAGCTTCAGTTTCTCTTACCTATCATTTTCTTTATAAAAGATTGGAGATTTCCTAGTTCCTTGGATTCTATGTGCACGGAGTTTTGGATTAGATAAATAGTCTTTTCTTTATTATTGTTATTGTTTTTCTACATGGGCCGTGTTTCTTTATTTCCCTTATAAAAATCCCTTATTATGGGTCGCCCATTAAACACATACTACTAGACAATACAGGAAAAGACGAGAGAATAAGGTATCATCCAAAAGAAACCACAATGCTGAAATATGGGGCACCGTAATGAATGAAACCCTGGTCAAAACTTAGAATCAAGAGGCACTGCACAACTACAAACTTACGTATGTCAATCAAAGTATGCAATTCACAAAGAACTAAGAGAAGCATTATTACACCTTAAAAGATTCAATAAATTTTGGAATATCTGCAGACGATTCAGGTGAATCCATTCGTGCTCCCTGCTTTTCAGAAATGCTTTGCAAGAGCTCCTTCACCCCTGCATGATAGATTCACTAATGTAAACACATAAAGTAACTCTATGGAAAAGTAAAAAATTATTCAAATCCATTTTGAATCTATAAATTGGCTACAAAACGCAGGTTATAAGTGATCCGAATGCCAGATAGGTTCATTATGATAAATACCTTTTCAATAAATAATCGAACTTTTCATCATTTACAATCTACTTACAATACACCAAATCATCTTAAAGAAATGGCAGCTAGATCTAATTTCTGTACAGCAATTTTTAACCAGCCATATTTCTATAGCATTAACCCTATGAACAACAACACCTCAGCAACTGCCACATGGCCCATGATAGGGGGTGGTGGTGACTAGTGATTGGTGAAGCTACATATAAATGTAGCCAAGCGCTTCTTTCAACATTAATAGTAATAAAAAAAATCATACCTATGTCCATTAGGCCAAGACCTATTTTTGACTGATAAATGGCTCTCATTGACAAAACAATCTTTTTGTCAATTATTTCTTCAACAAGCCTTTGAGACTTCCGATCATATACCTGATGTAAAAAAAAAAGTTAATATTAAATAACAAGTTGAGAGGGTCAAGAGGCACATATCTAGGTTTAAAATTACCATAATTGAGCCATAAAAATAGACTTTAATCATATTTCCTAATTTCTATGTTGGAAATTCCCTTTGAATTAGAATCCTAATCCCAATTGCATTACAAATCCATGGAATTCCATAGTAAGTAAGTTGAGTAATTTCCAGTTAGCCAACACCCTAAAATTTGTCAATTCCTAACTTCCATACTGAGAAATTACTCTCCCCTTTTTTGCTACTGCTGCACCTACTGTCAACATCCCAACCACCAACCCTACCACCATTGCCCCCACCTCCCATCCCCTCTGCACCATTTGCTGTAGAATTAGGAAATTTGAATTGAATTTAGAATTCTAATTCTACGTCTAATTATTTGCATAACTAATGAACAGTCTATAATTCTACATAAAAAATTGGAACAAAAATTAAAATTCTAAACTATTTTTTCAATTCCATCATCCAAAGATATCCTAAGAATATATCTATTTCAATGCCTTGATGGAGATGTATGGATGGAGATCTTAAGCCAACACAATTCAAATTGTCAATACTTTAAAAAGTGTTATGCAAGACAAAAACATTGATATTTGGTAATAGCTGAAAAGGGTACTAGGTTGATATATGTTAGTAAGTAAGCATGGAAACTTTTCTTCTAATTCTGGTTGAGGTGATTGGGAAAACCCGGTCATTAGCAATGCAAAGAAGAAATTTCAAAGAGGTCTGTACATCCTGATATGACTTGAAACATAAACTCATGTCTAATATATCATATAAATGTACTTCAATTGTTAAATAAAAAGAAAAAGGAAGTTGGTGGAAAATATCCTATACCAGGATATGGGATGCACTTGATCCAGATCGAATTCCAACATCATAGGACGAGAAATGGGCCCATTCGCTCAGTTTGAAGAACCACCTATATAAACAGAAAAATAAACAAGTTTTTTTTATTGTCATGTGATAGAAATCATAAATACATAGCCATAGTCAACAAAACTGGGGTATAATCCATTAGGTTTAGGTCAATAAAGATCATGCTCTCTCTCATACCCTGTCTCATTAATGCCTAAATTAGCAGCAATTTGCAGAAATTTACCCATAAGAAGCCTGCTTATCTGTCAAGAATCCTCCAGCCATCACCTGGTTACCAGTCCCTTCATCAAAACAAAGAGTTAAGTGGATCATGCTGTTCAACCGGTCAGAAATCTGAAGAACCTCACCACACACAGGACAGCAATTCAATAATGGTTCCCTGCAATACCAGAAGCTATGTAAGCAAAATAAAAATCAAATAAACAACAAACATGAAAAGTAAGTCAAATAAATTATAATTTGAAAATCATCAAATCATAAAAAATTATATAGAGAGGCTAGTTAAATTACTAAACACAGTCACACTTCTACCAAAAGACAACAACAGACATAAAAAATTAAAACTTTAATCACTTATAATTTAGATAGGACCTTACTGTTCTTGCTGAAAAGTAAGAAGTGAAGTCAACTCGTCCATGCTCACAACACCATCTCCATTCTTGTCTGCTGCTCTGAACAGCTCTTCTTTCTGTAAAAAAATAATGTATTGATGATAGAGTAAAAGTTGTATATATATAAAAAACTATTTATCGTATATTATAACTCCATTTTCACAGGGTAGAGATTCCTCATTTCAACCACGAGTCCCACACAAGCTTGCAGGGAAGATTTGGACTTCAATATAACAAAATTCGAGGTTCTAAGTACTAACAATCAAGATGTCACTGGTTTATATAAAGTATAGAATCTGAAAATAGAAGGACAGCAAATCGGAGTCAAAGTTCAAAAACAGGTACACAAGCAAATTAAAGATAGCTTGGAAATAAAATAATTCATAAATAAAAGGTAATGAGAGAATATTAAGTGCCAAATAACCACTGAGGTATGAACCTTGCTGTTTGCAACTTGATTGCCAAAAGCATCAATTAGATCAGAAAATTCAGAAAGTGAAAGCATCCCATCTTCATTGTAGTCCTGCATCAAACATCACTTCTCAGGTTGATATTAAATGTTAGACGGTGCAACATGAGAGCAGTATATTTAAATTACATAGACGATAAAAAATTACATGCTGTGCTTTCCATGATTCTTAGATTCTAAATATTCTAGTATGAATTCAACCAGTTACAGCAATTTGTACAACATGTTACGAATGTGTGTTAAAATTGGAACAAGGACTTGGTAACAATTATTGGCACAACCATAATGTGGCTTAATACACGATATCAGTACCCCTCTTGTAAAGGAATAAAATTATACATCATCATTTCTTGCGTTACCGTCATATGTCTAGTTATTTAAGCCCCACATTAGGCATATGTTATCAGAAAACAGAGGGAGATCGAACTTACCACTATAGATAGAATGCGTCTAACAAAGCCTTTCTCCGTTTCAATTGGATCCTGTTAGTATGCGCTTATTATAGTTAGACACCCCTACAATACTCAAACAACATTAGAATTTATATCATAAGCCATATACCTCTACAGAGCATGAAATGCAAATGTTGCCAACAACTTTTCCAGGCACTGACGGATCTAAAAGGTTGAATACCTCGGTCTCAGAATCAGGATCCTGCATGATCATATCATTCACAACAAAGGTGAGTAAAATGAATAATGCTGAAACAACAAAGAATAAGTCAATAAATTAACAATTATAAAATCTCTAATTTTTCTGTTTCCTCACCTTGGTCAGAAATTCAAGTAGATCAACCTCACAGTATCCAACAAGAGTATTGCTGGACAGTTTATTCGTCTACACGAGAAAAAAATATTGAACTTACATCCAGTATAACATTTGCAAACAAATTAGGCAACAGGAGATGCAGAATGAAAACAGTTTAAAATTTTAGTCTGTATAATATATTTTAAAAAATAGGGGACGCGGAAAAAAAAAGGTTCTTGAAATGCGACAGAATATCGCGCAAGATTCATTTTAATCTGACAAAAGTGACATCATCCCCCAAAAGATGTTTTAGAGTAATTCATTGAAGGAAAAGACTAAACGGTCCTAATTCTTTTAGCATACCTCGAAGACGGAGATTCTTGCAACATGAGCCCCATTCTGTTCTAAAAGAAGTTTCTTTTCCTGTAGAAGAAAAAAAAAGTCATATAGAAGAAACGTAGCTTGAAACACCTTTCAGCAAACACACGTAATTTGAAACAGTAACGGTTTAGAGTACTCACCGAGTTCCAAACAGGTTTGTCTGTGCTGCACCAACAACAATAAAACAAAATCAATACACAAACCACAAACAAGAAACAACAAAAGAATAGACGAAGCAAAATCGAAAAGCAGTGATGAGATGAAGAGCTTAACCTCTCAGAGGTGTTCGTACGAAAAGTCTGTTCTCCGAGAGACACGCACGCAATCCATTTATCTTTGAACTTCATCTCCGCCTGCAACACAGAAGAAGAAGCAGTTGCGTTAATTAAGTGAATAGAAAATGGAAGATTAAGAAAATAGCAATGTGCGTACGCTAAGGAGGGCGAGGAGAGCGATTCCGGCGAAGCTATCGGCGGTGAGGGTCTTTTTAGCGGAAGAGCCGTTGCCGCTTTGACGGCGGTGAAGGTGACGACGCAAACGCTCTTTGAAGCGAGCACGACGCGATCCCTTTGGTTCTGACAATTTGGAGTGTTCATGACCCATGCCTCTCTCTGTCTCTCTCTCTCTCTCGGCTCGCAAAGGTTTCAATCAAACAAAGAATTGGATAAAGAAAAGGTTGATTAGGTCGCTGACCGGCGCAGAGTGAGGTTGAGGTGAGTAACGAGTTGGTGAGTAACGGTGACAATTCAGTGATGGATATTCAACAATCACCTCTATGCACGGTTGAATAATCAAAGTCGCTTTCTTCCCTGGTGCGCTCCACGTCAGCAAAGCCAGTTCAACCCCTTTACATATTTTAATATTTCTATTCATATACCATCTTTTTACTTTTTATACGTACTCAAATTTATTTCAATATGCCACTAATTTCTCTAGTATAATTGTTTTAATAATTTGGTCTATGCTATAATTATTTTATTGATTTATTTTTATTTTATTTTTACATTATGAATTTTATATTTTATTTCTTGTGATAGTAATTTTATTGGCAAGGAATTACGTGAGAGACAAAAACATTGTACTATTAAAACATGTCATGGTATTTATGATAGTTATAATACTTTTATCACTTAATAAACCAAAGATCGCGTGACATAAAAACCAAATCATTAAATAATAAAAAAAATATAGCGGATTGGAATGGGTCAGTCAATACTCTCAGTCGGTCCTACCGAATCACTGAAGGTATTGACCGATACTTTATGTCCAATTACGTTCAATTAAGGTCAATAAAGTTAAATCATCATTAAAAATTAGGTAATACATTTCTAAGCATGATCTACCTCATTAATCCTATTAAAATAATATAAATTGCACACATTCTAAGAAGTAGGTATGTCATTAATTATTGTACTCTAACATCTGAGTGTCGAACCCCCTTTGCTGATTTGAGCGTCAGAGTGTCTTCAGGTACCTCATTCGGTATTTTCTAGGAGATCCGAAGTTTGGAAGATGAAGTTGAAGCACAGACAAATCACTCGACAGGAATGGGAAAGACAAAGTTTCTCGATATTTTTTAGGTCTTATCTCCCTAACAGGAACATATAGTATAAGAATTATTTAAATGTATAATATAATAATATTATTCTAAATTTATATGTGTTACTTTAAAGATATTTTTTAAAATATTTTATCACTTTCCTATAAAATATTTTAAAAAATAAATAATTCATACTTTTTGATTTTATATTACATTAACTAAAGCAATAAAAAGAAAGTTAAGAATCAAAATTAAAAAAATGATGAAAAAGACTAACATGTTTAGTTTTTTAATAAATCTTTATAATTAAAGAAATATAAAATAAACAGCAGTCTTGAGCATCTTCTTCTTAAGAAACTTTTTTTCTTTACTTCTCAACCATAATCAAGAACAGGGCATCTTCTTTTAGTATGTATGGAGCTGGAGAATCCGGTTTTGAGCCTTTGCTTATTCAGTACATTTTCTTCTATGGTCAAGTGGGTAGTATTAATTGTCGTGATGGTTAAAATATAGTTTCACATTGTTTAACGGTTAAAATTAATGATAATTTAAATATATATTTTTTTAATTTATTAATATATTTTTTTAAATTAAAATTGTAAATTTTTTTATAAAAACTCTTAAACATAGATTATCTCAAATACGATGATTAAATACTATCTCAACATATTTAAGATGAAAAATTAATAAATATATGTAAGTTATGAACAATGAAGACTGGGCAATTGGTTCACAGGAAGGATTGCCACTGTTTTTTAAGGGAAGGATTGTGACTGTTGTTCTTAATATGTGGTTTTGAAGCTCAAAGCAAGGATTTCAATATGCCAAACTATGGAACAAGTGTCGATGACAATGTGGATTCAGTTTGTGGATTTCTGAACAACATAAATGGAGTAATGATTAAATCTGTGTAACTATTCTTTTGTATATGTATAGTTTGTTTTCTACGTAATAGATATCATATATTTATATACTATTTTCTCTGCCTCAATAAAATAAAGGTAGAAACATCTCCTAAACGGGGAGTTTTGTTCATAGCTGATTAATATAAATATTAGATATCATTTTGGTTGGAGGTATAATTATACACCAATCATAACTACTTTTTGTAATATAAAAGATTTCTTTGACATTGAAAAATTAAATTACATAATTGAAAATCTATTATAATATAATAAAAACTAATTTTAAAAATAAAAAATAATTAATTATTATATTATTAAATTATATATTATTTTTAAATATTAAAATATTATTAATATTTTAAAATTAATTTTAATTATTAATAAATAATTTCTAAATGAATATCTAATTAATTATGTAACTAAAACATGCTTAAAGAAATTACATATTAATTCAAAAATTATTTATTAATAATAGAAATTAATTTAGAGTAATAATTTTTTAAAATATTTAATTTAATCAATATATTAATTAATATTTTTTATTTAATAATTTTTTATGATAATAATATTTTTAATTAACAAATAAATAAAATATAATTAAAATATTAATTTATTGGATTGGAAAATGAATTTTTTTAAGATAGCGATGTCAAATTACCACCATTTTGTGTGATAAGATTAGAATATCCTTAAAATATTTTTATTAATTTATTATTTTCTTGGTTATAAAAAAATATAGATCTAAATTTCTATCACTGTTAATTTTTCTTGGTTCTAAATCGATGCAAACTATCATATGGATTTGAGATAAACTATCTTCTTTATTATTATTATTTTAAAAGTTGGTAATAATTATAAATGAGAGAAAAGAAAAAGTATTATATATATATATATATATATATATTCAAGTGAAGAATAATTGTAATTTATAATAAATAAATATTTTTAAAATATAAATGATAATATAGATTCCAGATAAACAATTTTTATAATAATACAAATTATATCTAACTATTTCATCAATGTTTTAAATTAAATTTAAATTTGAAATATAAATAAAAAATGATAAAGTTGTTAAGATAATTAAATGTATAACAATTCCTCTATTAAAAAAAAAAACTCCTAAAGGTAGTTGTTACAAGCAGTCTAGTTCAATATAATCATTCTAATTTATATTTTGTAAATTTCTTATATTTATATAGATATTTTTAGAGATAAAGACAGTCATAAAAAGATTTGGAGGGATAAAAAAAAATAAAGAAAAATATTTTTTATCTATTTTAAATCATTAAGAAAATGATATAATTACTTTATCATTTATCTTCTTTTAAATTGAATGCTCTCAAATCGTAATACACTTACCAACATTACATAAAAAAACAAAATATAGAAAAATAAGAAATAATATTTATCTGTTAAGAAGATTGTGTATAGATTGAGTACTGTAGTTACATAGATCTAATTAACAGAAAAAGTGAAACAAATTAATAAATAGATAAAGATAAGCAGCATAGGCATAAAAAGATTTGAAAGATAAAATAAAAGTTCATCCAAAATCCTTGAACTGATATAAATGAACCGAAAGCCAGAATATAGAGTGAGTGAGTTTCATAATAGTCTCTTGAATTATTTTTCTCTTGATTCTGAGCATTCATATTTTCAAAGTTTTCATGAGTCGTATTGTGCGGTTGTTGGTGCCTACAGTGTTGGCATCGTTTATGTCCCGGTGTGTTATAGTGTGCATGTTGTATGATTCAACTACAACTCCAACTTACATAACGTTGAGTTACATTGCAGGGTTCCTAATGTGGTGTTACATTGTGTTAACGTTCTTTCGTCGTTGCAGAGAAATGTTCAGAGTAGATGATTACAACGGAAGAAGGAACTCAGGTGATGATGAGGGCGGAGAAAGTGGTGACATTGAGGCTCATAGAATACATAGAAGAAATGCTCTTGCAAGACTAAGGGTTAATAGGGAGACCTGGGAAACCATAGAGTTAATTTCTTTTAGCCCTGAAACAACACAAACTTATAGGCTAGCCATCAAAGCCTTGCCTCCTGCTGTGTCTTTTGGTGAGGACCAAACCAAGGATTCTCACTGTGATTGTCCTATTTGCTTGGAAGAATTTAAGCATGGAGACTTCATTCAACCATTTGGAGTGTGTGCACATCAATTTCATTCCTCCTGCCTTAAGTCTTGGTTGCTCAGTCAAAAAACTTCATGTCCACTTTGTCGTGTCGAATTGCCAATTCGTATCACTGAGTATAAAGATTTGAACATCGATACTCTTGAAGTACCTGAAGTATCTGGGTTGAAACACTTATAAAGTATCTTATTTTATTTTATTTATTATTTGTTGAAGAAAAAGATATTATTAAAGTTTTTTTTTTAATTCTTCAGTGTGGAATTAGAGAAAGAATTCTTATGTATATGTTAGATATAGCAGAAGATTTTCACAAGAAAAAGCTAGGAAGGTTAATTTGGAATCTCATAGCATGGATTTCGTACATTTTTTGTTTGTTTGTTTTGGTTTTACATAAGAGAATGAATTTTTTTAATAGCTGCATTTTGCTGTTTCACTTTTTTATGCATTGATATTACTGTAACTAGGCATTTTATCTACTAACATTTTATCTTTTAATTTTGAATTAATTCATGTTTGTTTATTAATTGAATACTCTAAATGTTAATCATTTGCTTTTAAAATTCACGTTAAAAGACTCAAAATATATATGGAGAAAAATCTCGCGTAAAGTTGATAGAAGCACATCATTAAACGTAAAACATACAATCAAACATGCTTTAGGATTATTGATTTAATGAATAAAGAGTTTTGAATTTTAAATTTTTATCTATGTCTAACATAAAAAAATTTATTAAAAAAATTATCTATTCGAGATAATTGAAATGGCAAAAAGATAGTAATATTTTTTAAAAATATATGACCACTTTTGTAGCCATGGAGATAAAGATTTACAGTTTTGGAGATAGAAGATTGAAGAAGAAAGATTTGTAAGTTGTTTTGATGAGAAGGTGAGAAATTATTGGAGGAGTTAGTAAAGATTAAGGAGGAGTGAGAAACAAGATGTGTTAATCAATTTAAGAAAAAATATACGTTTTAACTATTTATATTATAAATTTAAGATTATTTTTTAATTAATAAAAAATGCAACAAATTAAGATAACTATTTGTATAAATAAAAAAATAAATTATTTGAGTGTCTTTGTTAATAAAAATAATAAAAAATAAATATTTTTATTGTTATGAACCTGGATATTGTTTAGGTCTATTAATTATACTCGAATGTACTGCAATCGAAATAACATAATAATTTTAAATACTTAGTCTAAAGTTTTCTCCTAAATATCATAATCATGTTTTTGATGTGTAAATAGTAAATTTATCGTTAAAGAAATAAGTAAAAATAAATATAATATAAATATATGTTAATTTAGTGTGTTCATGATTTGATGTTATCTTATAAAGGTCACACTGGTCCATAATTAAAACGATTCATTAAATGAATAAATAAAAGAAATTGTGTAAAGTGGCCTTAATTTAGGTGAGAAAAATGGAATAAAAAAATTATATTTATTTATAGTGTAAAAGCAATTGGATTTTGTGAGTTGTGTGGTCATTATTACGTCAACCAAAGGTAATGATAGATTGACCTTTTGCCCCCCTCAAAGTAACTTTTAACGAACCATTTTGTGGTTTATTGAATGAGACAACCAATATTTTAACGTTGGAACTTCGAAAGCTCTCACGCCAAAGACCACTAAGACATTTTTTTTTCATTACATCACACTCGTGGCACGATAGGCCCAACAAATGTTCGTTAAGATAGGCTAGGGATGGCAAAGCGGGGCGGGCTGTGCGGGACTTACCTTTTCAACCCGCTAACCCGCATTAGCCTGCCCCGCATTAGCCCGCAGCCCGCGCGGGCCAGCAGCGGGGCGGGGCGGGCTGACCCGCTAACCCGCAAGAAAAAAAAATGAATGAAAGTTTTTCTAAGGCGGCATCCAATGTTATTGAAATGGAAGAATGTCAATAATGTTTATGTTTAATGTTTTTGAATTAATGTTTATGTTTATGTTTAATGTTTTAGAATTAGGTATTTTTAATATTTTGAAAGTGGAAGAATAGTGATATTT
>Ga0123342_1002810_pt1 | contig 28665 bp, 12 predicted proteins | sample Turbeawhitnodule_FD_89960 | JGI IMG/M metagenome (GOLD analysis project Ga0123342, IMG submission 89960) | Root nodule microbial communities of legume samples collected from Mexico - Turtle bean Mexico white nodule | ecosystem: Host-associated > Plants > Roots > Nodule | place: Mexico: Nepantla... | reverse complement strand
CTTTCAATATGTAATCATGAAAAAATAAAACAAAAGTGCCGAAGGTCGGACACCTCCGGACTCAGAACCAATGCGTTCAATATGTCAAAACAATATATAATGACTGAAAATTGCCGAAGGTCGGACACCTCCGGACTCAGAACCAGTGCGTTCAATATGTCAAAACAATATATAATGACTGAAAATTGCCGAAGGTCGAACAGCTCCGGACTCAGAACCAATGCGTTCAATATAAACAATTAATATCAAACTCAAAACGAATACTTTCAAAATATAGGTGATAATAAATAAGAATACACTAACCTCAAATGGATGGACAGTCACATAGGCGTGGACGGCGGTCACAGGCGCAACGGCAGGGGCGCGGCGGCAGAGGCACGAGTTCGTGGTCGGCGCGGGCGCGGGGTTCGCGGCGCGGTGCGGAGTTCGCAGTCGGCGTGGGGGCGGCGCGGTGCGGTTCAGGTTTCGCGGCACGGCGCGGTACGGGATTCGCGGTTGCGGGGCGGTGCGGGGTTCGCGGTGCAGAGTTCGTAGTCGGCGTGGGGGCGGCGCGGTTTAGGGTTCGCGCGTGGATATCTGGCGCGGTAGAGGGCACGACGCGGTGGGGGCGCTCGACAGTGGGGTCACGGTCGACGGTTGGGTCGCAGTTGGCGCGGGAGCTGCTTAAACGAAAGTGAGAAAGAAGGAAGTAATTTTCTGAAAGTGGGAGCGTGGCAATTTTCAATTTTCCCAAAAATTTGAAACAGACTTTTAACAACGGTTCTGGGGTGAACCGTCGTTATATCTCACCCGCGCTACTTTTAACGACGGTTTTGGGGTGAACCGTCGTTAAAAGTCCAAAAAATTTCGAAAATATTACAGTATTGCCACCGCCTAGTTTTTAACGATGGTTGTCTCCAAACCGTCTTTGAAAGGTGTCGTTATTGAAGAATTTTGTACTAGTGGATCTATGACTTCTAGATTGTTTTATCCATAAGCACCAATATTGGGTTCCGAATAAATCCATTCATAGGCACCAATATGGGTTCCGGATAAATCCATCCATAAACACAACAATGTGTTCCGGATATTGTCATTCGTAGGGACCATTGTGTGTATAGGATACATGCTTCAACGCGCATAAATGAATCACAAATGTAATGAAGCTTTGATTGCATTATGTTGTAAAATAATTATCTTATTGATCGAATCCCAACAAAAACATAAATCCCCCATGAAATTTGGATGAATTTTATTTATGTTGATTATGTCATAAATGATATGGCTAGAGCACTTATCCTGGCGCTTGCATTGAAGAGTACATGTCTTGGTTTAGATCTGTATCACATCCATATGTGATTCATGCGGAGGATGATGAGCGTCCTCTGCTGGTACCCTCAGATGCACATGGCCACGAAGCACATCCTAAGGAGTCACATCCTGAACATCCTGCTCTAGTATGCTTGTAACTTTATCTTTTTCTAATAATGTGACATTTATGTTTGTAGGGTATTTGTCGTAGAATTACACAGACATTGCAACCATTACCTAATCATGGTGATGTCGTGGAGGGCAACCCTACTTGGGAAGGCATACAAGCACCCAATATGTTAGCACGAGGAGTGACTTGATAGAGCTGTATATGTTAGAAGACATTCACGTAGGAATGATTGGGCATGTATTAGGAATAATGTATTAGGATTCTGTTTTATGTAATATTTTTATCCATGACGATGTATTTGAACCTTATCTATATTATTGAATGTGGATTTTAGTATTGTTATTTACAGTGGTTTGGGATATTAAGTTATGAGCATTTAAAAAAAAATCATGTACTGCTTTTATCTATAACAATTATATGTTCCCGAAATTGCCATCCATAGGCACATGTTTGACTTTTGGATTTTTTCATCCATAAACACGAGTATGACTTCCAAAAATTTTCATCCATAAGAAGCTTTATGACTTCCGGATGTTTTTATCCATAAGCACCAATATTGGGTTCCGGATAAATCCATCCTCAAGCACCAATATTAGGTTCTGGATAAATCCATCCATAGGCACCAAAGACATGGACATAGTTGGATTTTAAAAACTTCGTCGGGTGCAGAAAGTAATTGCCAATTATTTTATGCTACTAGGTCTGATACATGGCCCATTAAATTCTAAACAACTTTATATAATTTATTTAAGCTAAAGTCTGACCCAAAAATAATGTTGACTAGTCAACTGACACTCAGTCTTCTTGTGTTCTTTTGACCAAGGCTCTAGTTTATGTTTTGATAAGTTGGAAGTCTTATTGGATATGTTTGTACATTCCTTTACTCTATAGTCATCTTCTTGATTGGAATTACAAAAATAAATAAAAGCCCAATTAGACCCATATTTACAAATAAATCAACATTATTTTAGTGTATATTTTATATTATCTCTCCATACTACATGATTTGTAAGAAGTTTTAGCATAGTCATTTCAATTATCATATGTAAAACAACGTAAATTATAAAAACAAAAATATCAACACTCAAACATTTTTTACCTTTAGAAATGAGTATTACACTAATAAAAATGCGTAATACCATGTTAAATTTTTTTTGGACCCAAATAAAAAATTTCAAAATATTTTTTTTTTATTTTCATGCATTTGTTTTGTTTTGGAGAAAACTAAACATTCTTGAAAGCCAAACTTCATTTTGCATATTTAATTAAGTATATCGTCTTATGACGGATGTTGTAAGGTGCTGACACATTCCTTACATGTAACAGACTCTCAAATCTTAAATTCAATTCCGTATATTAGTATTTTGTTTGATTAATTTTTCCTAATAAATCATGGTAGTGACTCCCTTATTGTTTTTTAAAGTTTTTTTGTTCGCATTCATTGACGATCTTGATATGGACAATTGGGATATATTATTTATTACATGAGAGATAACTGGTTGAATTTTGAACATTAGACAAATGATTTTGATATATGCTTAATGAATTTTTGAAATTATATTTGAGAATTTATGAAGAATTTATTCCTTTAATTGTATTTTTTAAATAAATGCATGTATATAAGTTTGTTTTTAAAACTCCAATCACCTATTATGATTATGTGCATTGTTTACTAATTATAAAAAGAAAATCTCAACTAAAGTAGGAAAGGATTATATGTTTATGTTATTATTGTATTTATTTTAAATATGTTTATATTATAATTTATGAGGAGAAAGAAAGTTTATTTTAAAATTGTTTAAAGTGTAATATGAATATTATTTAAATACTCATTTATCTAATTAATATTATGCTAATGATTAGTGCTTGGTTATATATATACAATTATTTTTTTCTGTAATTTTTTTTTTTAAATTGCACATGTTTGCACATGGTCATGTTTAGTTAAGAACTTACTACTTATAAGGGTTATTAAACAATAAAATCTAAAAAAATAGTAGAAGGGGCAAAAAGAAGAAAAAAAATTGTATTTAGGACCAAAAGCTAAATCTACATATTTATAAGAGATAAATAAAAATAAAAACAAAAACATCTAGAAATATTTTTTTTCATCTCAAAACTAAAATAAATAAAAAAAACACTATATTAAAGAAAATCTAGAAGTTTAACATTCCTAAACCCTAAACCAAACCCTAAACAATAAACTCTAAAATTCAAACTCAAAATCCTAAACCCTAACCTATAAAGATTTATTTTAATTGTTTTAGTTTGTGATGAATTTTTTATTTTTAATTATAATATTATTTTTTAAATATTTTTTTAATAAAAATTATAGAAGTTACTGAAGATTTATCTTCTGTGAATAATAATTAGACTTATTTAATTAATATTAATTACAATAATTATATTTAAAATTCATTTTAATTAATTGAAATATTTTTGACAATTTCAACATTAATTTTTAAACGTATTAATGCGATGAAGTGAATACATTTTTCTAAAATGAGTAAATAATAATTTTAAATGAAAATATGGTATTCAACATATTTACATTCTTATTCTTTAAAGTTAATATAAATTCAATATATTTAAAAAAATATTTTGTGGTTAAGTAGTTAATTTTTAATTATGGTAATATTTTAAAAAACTACTAAAAAAAGTTGACCTAAAATATGTCTTTTTAACTGTTATTTTTATCCTTAATTAAAAAAAAAAGCTGACAGCAAAGATTACTCCAGAAAATGATAAGTTAGTGGAGAAAATTATTTTTTAAAAAAGTGCACTTTTTAATATTTTTATACATATTTGGTTATCGTTAAAATAAAGGTGTTAATGAAATTGTTGTTAATGAAATTAATTTGTCGGAATATTTTTATTTTCCTCATTTTTGTATGAAATGAGACAGATAATTTTATAAACTTTTAACAAAAAACAATTAATTGGAAAAGAGATTTAATTTTTTTTTAAAAAAGAATATGAAATAGCTTGTATTTTATTTTTAAACCTTTAATTTTGAAGTAGTAGTAGATTTCAAGAAAAAGGGTGAAACTTAACCTTAATGTTAAACATTTTTCAAATTTCAACAATAAAGTAGCCGTTATTAAGCTGGGGCAACGGCTATGAGAAGTGACACGGCAACATCACCGTCTGAAATTTGCTTTTCATTATATTTCTTCTTTTTATTTTGAGTGTTGGCTTCTGCTGTCGCCTCCATTTTCAGATTTCATTTTCTTTTTCTTCTTCTTCGGATTCGTATAAGCGTGAGTGAGCGGCGTAAGGATCTTCCCAGTTATCTTGAATTTTGTTTATGTTCTTTTAACGGATCTTGCTTTTCTTCTTCTTCTTCCAATTTTTCTGATTCATGTTTATGCTTCCACTCAGTATAGCAGAGCCAATGGACGCCTCAAAGGAAAATCGCCTGCCATCGTTTCCGCTTCTGCCCTCTTCAGATCTTCTAGGTTGGTTCCTTCCTTATTCATTCTTGTTTTAATAAGAATAATTGGTATACGAGGACGAGTTTTGAGGTTTCGTTGTTTTTAATGTTTCTCCCTTTCCTTGAATCACAAAGGGCATCCAAGAATGGAGGAGACTCTGAAGCCCCTCCATCACCGGCTGCCTCTCCGCAGCATCAATCAGAATCTTATGCATAACAAAAGTCCTGTTCATGCCTGGTACAATTTGACTCCAATCTCTCTCTCTAATGTTTGACAACACTTCAAAATACATTCTTCTTTTTCTAATTTCTTTGATGATACAGCAAGAGCAAAGGACACACAGTTGGGCACCACCAAGCCCCTCAGCCTCATGTACTCTTCTCTTTCCATAAACCAGATGTGGATAATTTTATTTCCCTTTTTTTTAATTTTGTTTACTCTCTCATCTCTCCTATCTATCCTGTTATGTCAGGCAACTAAGAAACAGAACCTGTTGGCCCCAAACACAAGTTACCACCTAGACTCTGAAATCATAGATATTGACGATGATGATGATGACGAGGATGCTAGTGACAATGCAGTTCCTGTGTTCGTCAAGCATACTGAAGCCATGCTCGACGAAATAGACAGGATAGTAAGTATTCCAACTTTTCATCTCATTTTCTGCGTTTTTTGGCACAGCATCATAATGTCATGTGCTCCTCTGTTTCTCAGGAGGAAATTGAAATGGAAGATGTGCAGGAACCTGTTTTAGACATCGACGCCTGCGATCGGAAAGATCCACTTGCAGTTGTTGAGTACATTGATGATATCTACATTCTCTACAAGAAAATTGAGGTAACATTTAATTTCTGCTAACTGCCTAGACATGTACGCTAGTGAGCATGCCGCATCATCAACACATAGTACACTGCCAATATTTAAGATCTGGCTGGTTGGTTCTTGTAATGAACAGCTGTTCTTTAAAATTACAAAATTAAGTAGACATTTTTTTGTTGGTTTTGGACATTCATGGCATTGTTACTCCAAATAGTTAAAAAAAAAAAAACTCCTTCATAGATCAGAAACTCCTTCATAGATCAGAACAACATCAAACAGGACAGAGCGCTTTTGTGGCTTTGATTTTGTCAATTGCCTTCATACAAACTGATTGATCAGATGGGAAAATGTTAACCCATCAGTTCTTTTGCAGAATTCAAGCTGTGTCTCTCCAAATTACATGACTAGTCAATTTGACATTAATGAGAGGATGAGAGCTATTCTTATTGACTGGCTTATTGAGGTACATTTTCATTTTCATGTGTATGTGACAAGTCTTTTAAGTGTTGAGGTTGAGTTTCTCAAAACTTAATCAAGCTTTATTGCATCTAACAGGTGCACTACAAATTTGAGCTTTTGGAGGAGACATTGTTCCTTACTGTCAATCTCATAGACAGGTTCCTGGAGCGTCAGTCAATGATCAGAAAGAAACTTCAGTTAGTTGGTGTAACAGCTATGCTAATAGCTTGTAAGTACGAGGAGGTTTCAGTCCCTACCGTTGAGGATTTCATTCTGATAACGGACAAGGCATATACAAGAGATGAACTTTTAGATATGGTAAGCAGTTTATGCTTCATTGTTCTTTTTCTTTTTTTATTTCCCTTTTTTTTTTTAGAAAAGCATCTAATGAAACATGTGCCAATAGGAGAAATTGATGATGAACATCTTGCAATTCAACTTGTCTGTGCCTACTCCATACATGTTCATGAGAAGATTTCTTAAGGCAGCTCATTCTGATAAAAAGGTGAGTAATGCAGCACTGTTTACAATGAATATAATACCAAAGTAACTTAACCAGTATGGGATCTATGAAACTGTATCAGCTGGAGCTCTTGTCCTTCTTCTTGGTTGAGCTTTGCTTGGTGGAATGCAAAATGCTGAAGTTTTCACCATCTTTGCTAGCTGCTGCAGCCATATACACAGCTCAGTGTAGCATGTACCAGTTTAAGCAATGGACTAAGACTAGCGAGTGGTATACTGATTACTCAGAAGAGCAGCTTTTGTGAGTTGTTTTTGCAATGTCTTTATAGTGTTCAGTTTTTGTGAGTTGATTTTGCTGAATTTCTCAAGTGTAACGTAAATATTCCTTCTTTGTGATGTCAGAGAATGCTCAAGGCTGATGGTTACTTTCCATGGGAAAGCTGGATCAGGGAAACTCACTGGTGTATATAGAAAGTACAGTACATTGAAGTATGGCTGTGCCACAAAAATAGAACCAGCTCTGTTTTTACTGGATAATTAATGGGAACGCGCATGAACTTCTGGTTAGCAATTTCCATAAGATGGCTTTGGTTGTTTGGAGAGTTTTTTAGAAGTTTGTTTTGAGAACTTCACAAGACCCAGCTGCATACATAAGTTGTGGTGGATGTAAACTCTAAGGGGACCTTTCATAGAAGATTGTATAAAATGGCTATATTACTAAGTGGTATAGAAACACCCGTTTCTACTAGATAATTAAGGGAATGCAAGTAAACTTGTAGTTTTGGTTGTTTTGAGAGTTTGCTTGTAGTTTGCTTTGAGGAACTCCACAGGCCTATCAACAGAAACTTAAGTGTTGTCTTTTTAAGTGGTGTTTTTACTCTTAAACTACTACTACTTCTAAAAGTTATGTAATGGTTGCGATAACATAACATTAGTAGGTTAGTAGTTTGGGATTTAGAGTTTAGACAAAATAGTTCTAACTTCTAGTGCAATTTCATTTACGTATTATATGGTCACAGTTCTAGAAGTTATGTAATGATTGCGATGAGATTAAAATTAGTAGGTTAAGTTTAGGATTTAGGGTTTATATAAAATACGACATCCAATTTCATTTACGATCCCTCAATATGGTCACAGTTTTTCAAATTACATTTCCGAAAGGAAAAAAATGCACAATTGCACTTGTGAATAAGCACAATTTGTTCCTAAAAGATAAACCATCATAATTCTTAAATGATAGAAATTTTATGTGTGATTCTTCAAAATGATCATCATGTGGGGGCATGCACCAAGGGATGAAAATGAGTGGTTTTATGGGAGCAAGTACAAAAATTATGGTCATGGGTAAAAATGGTCTTAAAGAATTGTTGAAGGTAGGAAGGAATTTTCACTTACAGCCTCTTTGGATTTGAAGACGGATATACCCTGTTTACAGTGAAAGAAAGAGAATGCACGAAAATCAAAATTGAAAATAATGAACACCAAAAGCAACCAAATTGAGTGGCAAAATTTTCTCTCCACCTCCATAGTTCTTCCAACACATTCTTAATAAATGTGAAATTCCCTTTTTATCATTTCTTAAGAATTCATTTTTTTTAACCTATCATATTAAAAAATTCGTTATATACAGTGGGATCCACATATCGGATTGTACAATATATTATCAAAAAAATATGGGAATCCAGTATATTATTAGGATTTACAAATTCAAATTGTACAATCTCGAATCGAATTTTAACTTTTAAATTGTTGATTCCAATTTGCATATTTCAAATAGAAGGTGATACGGTAAAAACTGAAAGAAAACTCACTTCAACAGTCACTACAACCAACCACAAACAACCACTCCAATGAAGCACAAGTAACCCAAATATTTACGCCCTCTTAATAACCTAATAACATAATATTTTAATTATAGTTATTTGTTTTTTAATTAAAAATAATATTATATTATTAAAATGGGTTGTAAAGTGAATATTATTAATTTAAAATTTATTTTAATTCTAACTTATATTTTAAAATTTAGTTTTATATTAAATTATTAAAAAATATTTTTTAAATATATATTAAAAATTTATTTCATTAGATAAATAATATCTATTCTAAACTTTCCACTAAATTTTTTATTTTTTTCTTTCTTTCTTTTTCACTCTCTCTTTAATCTAAACGAAACAAAGTATATAGGTAAAATATTGAACTCAGATTATGGATACTTAAATTAGTTCTTTAAGGAGTATGATTACAGTTAGAATTAGGACAAAGTTAGATATCCTTTTCGTGTGTAGCAATATTATTACTTAATTATTTAGTTGAGACAATTTAAAACTTTTTAGGATTAAATCCCGTTACAATAATATTGATTATAATAATGTTTGTAGGTCACACAACTCATAGTTTAACTGCTTTTGAGAATAATATAATATTAAGTACAAGATGAAAAACAATCAAAGGCACAAGAAAAGATTTCATAGTCATAATTTCTATATTGATTGTAACATTATGCAAATATTGATTTTTCACTTAATAATAATTAAGTGTTGCAATCAAATAATAATTAGAGTTGTTTTTAACAAGTAGAACGATTACTATTAATATCATATTTGATTACAAGTTTGTTAAGATGACATCATTATAAAGAATAAAATTATGATAAAATTAGGGTTACTATTAATATCATATTTGATTACAAGTTTGTTAAGATAATATCATTATAAAGAATAAAATTATGATAAAATTAGGATGTATTAAAACATCTTAAACATCTGTATGTGTGATTCATTTTAATGATATTATCTTAAAAAACTTAAAATACGAGGAATTGTTAAAGAAATTGAATTGAGATTGAACTAAATTTTAAAAAATAAAGTTAAATTAAATTCTTATTTTATTTGAGTTTTTTAAAAATAATTATTTTTAAATAGATTAAACCCAATTATAACTTATAACTTATTAAGTATTTTTTTTCAAAAAAAAAGATGTTCAAGATTATAATTGAAATAGTTTATATTTAATTCAAACTATAATTTAATTTAATTCATTTATTTTACTCGTCCCTAATTTTAACTAAGAATTATATAAATGTTACATTATTAACTTATCAAAATAAAGACTCTCTTATTTCCTGGGATAACATATGATGGATGGTTTAAGCCTAACTCAACCCCATAAAACCCGACTCATAAGGTGAGGTTTGCACCCACTTATATACAATGAAATATCCTCATCTCTAGTTGATATGAGATCTCCAACACTTTGTAAAATTAAAATTAAATTCTCTCTTTACTTCAACAAAGAATGCTTACAAGTGAGTGCCCAACCCATAAGTTGCATCCTCCTTTCATTGTAGGCAAATTCTCCCTACACCATATCAGTTTTGACTGACACCCAATATATTCGTGTGAAATGACCATAACATTCTTAATGAAATGGAAAGTAGGTTACACTTAAGTACACCCAACACCCAGCAGCCAAGCACAATGTTCTTCATTCTTTCTTTTGGACATTCTCTTCCAGAAGTCTTACACACACACTCAGACAACGTTTAGGCGTCGTTCAGGCAACATTTTTGAGACACTTCGATGGCAACAGAGAGCGAAGGCACCAAAGAAGGAGATGCGTCACAGAACAACGAGTTTTCACTTTCATGTGGGTTCCAGACATTTTTCATTCGTAATTGTGTTATGAGTTTCGGATGTGTATATCCGGTTGAGTTTTGGATGCTTATGTCTGGATGAACCTTTTCCTTGGTTAGTTCCAGATATTAGTATCCGTAGGCAAAACTGACACTTCTGGAAACCGATATCCATAGACAAATTTGTGACTTCCGGATATTAGCATTCGTAAGCAAGTATGTGACAAAGACAAATTGAATTTAAAAAGTTACGTCAGATGCATATAAAAAATGATATGGTGCTGCTAGAAATTGCCTTCATTGCAATGTAGAAACTGTGGATATTCAATCATGGGCTACGTTATTTATTTTCTTTTGCTAACAACAGCTAAGTCAAAATCCACATTCAAAATACATCATTAGAAATATTAAGAACTATGAAGAATCTAGTTTATAGTAGTAGTAAGAGCAAACCTTCATTATCAAGAGCTCATAAAATAAACAAAGGGAATCTATTGAAACTTACATGTTTATCCTAAAAATACCAATAAAACTAGGTAGATAAACTAACTACTCATAACTATTGAATTTTTATTACACTAGTTCAATTTTTACCAAATATTATTGAAATGGATAGGAGAATTTTAAATTATGTAAATGAACAAGACGTGTCAACGTGAAAATACAAATTGTTACATAACCAATCAATATTGTTTTTTTATTTAAAAACTTTGTTCATTCCAATTATAAAAGCAACTGTCAATATATGTAAACCATAGAATATAAATTTAAACTGTTATGAGTCGTGATTGCATAATACGACTTTGATTAGGATTATACTAAAATTGTGTTGGTCAAACATTATTTTAGTGTTAATGATGAAGTCATGTAATTTAACTATGATTTGTTTAGCATGTATTTTTCCTGTAATGGTTAATAAAGTTGTGTTAGGTTATGATGACTTTAGTTACATGGTATTAAAGTTGTGTTAGGTTATCATGACTTTAGTTACATGGTATTGAAAATCGAATTCGTGTATAATTGACACTACTTCAATTATGTATGGATTGTACTAAAGTTGTGTTGAATTGACACAACTTCAATTATGCGTGAATTGTATTAAAATCATGTTGAATTGACATGACTTATCTGCATGTAAAAATGTTATACAATTTTATATTTTTCTTCTCTTTCATTGAATTTTTTAAACAAATCATTATAAAGATAGTAAATTTTTTTATTTTAATTATATTATAAAATCAAAATTGGGATTTTACTAAACTTTTTTCTAAAAAATTTCTACACTTAAACATTTTTCTATTTTGTTGTTTCTCCCAAGCCAAATTAAAATTAATCTCAATATTTTTAATTAATTATTTTAAATTATGTTTCTCTATTATACATTTTTTTCCTCCCTTTTTAAATGAATTGCAAAAGGAAAAAAAAAAAGTCAAAATTCAAGAGAGCTAAATTCTGACCTAATTTTTTTAGCACCTAGAACCATTATGCATAATTGAGAACTCGTTCTGTCAGGGTTTAAATTCTGAAGTTGCATAATAAACAAAAACTAGTTTGAAATAAAGTGTGAGAGGATATTTAGAGAATATTTTTTAATTGAGTTCACTATGGAGAAAAAATGAGTTGCCCACTGTTACTTGATCGACATTGATTGTCATCTTTATTTCATTGTAACATATGGAAACGTGTGCTAAGTACGATTCAATACCAAACCGGTTAGAGACTACTTCTAACGAAAGAGTAGCTTACCACGGCCGGGTGTAGGGATGAACAACAATAATCAGACTTTTCCCAGTAAAGAGATCAAACCAATTCCTCATCTGAATCATTGTACAACTCCTCAAGTACTTAAAAACCCTGTGTGGAAATCAGTTTGTTTTCCTTTGAAAGTACATTTATGAGTAGTAGTGTCCAAACCCAAAATGTTTTCATCTTATTCATCATCACAAATTCATTCATCTTAATGGTAGTTGACAAAGTGAAGTATTCGTGAATCATCTTCCCAAGCCATCATATGTTCAATCATATTCTGCAATTGGCAGCTGAAAAGATTGTAAAAGAGAAGAGAGAGAGAATCAGAAATTATGTGGAGTTAATACAGCAGCAATGTGCCAAGTCAAAGGCAAATGTAATACATTAGAAGCAGCCCAAATAGCATGGGCAGAAGGAGTACATCTAGAGCAAGAATAAATTTCATTACTTTCTACTTCTACCCCTCAAAATCCTAAACTAGCCTGCATGATGTTGTAGTAATAAAATGGTAGTGAATAAGTGGGTAAATGCGAGTCAATCATAAGTTATTCGCCCCAGTGAGATTGTTTTTGCAATTTTTCTTTCCAGTTCACATGGGCATTGGAGCTAGTCCATGTCAACAAACAAAGTGCTTCATGCCAAATTTAAGCAGAATTGCAGCAGAGCAAACACTTTGTCATATTCTAAGAATGGATCTTTATTCCTTATTAATTACATTTCAAATGGCAGGTCACTTTGTTTTAACAAGAAATAAAACGAAATCAAATGCATCGATTGATTGGAACCCAACTCCTAGAAACTAAGTGTCAGTCGCAGTCTCGCAGAACTGCTCAGCATCTAGTCCAGTTGGATTATGCATGACAGAATATTTCATATAAAACATAATAACTATTTTGACATTATATCATGCGAGTTGCAATTTCTTTTTAATTGCCTAAAAAGCACATTATAATTAATTGTTTGAAGATTTAAAAAAATTAATTAAATTGATTGTGTTTGCCATCGCAGCAGAATAAAATAAACCATCAATCTATCTCTAAAATATTACCCTCTCCTAAAGTAAACAAATTATTTAAGTAATCCTTCACGTATAGGAAATCATACTAAATAGTTCCCCAAGCATTGAAAATCTTTCGAATAACTCCTGGAAATTAGTAAAATGTATAAACATAGGGACAAACTGATGGATATTCAATACTTTATAGAAGTTACTTGGATAATTTCATTACTTTAAGGACTACTTAGAAAATTATTTTTTCTAACACAGGAAAATAGAATAAACCATCAATTTAATCTCTAAAGTATGCTCTCTCTCTCTCTCTCTCTCTCTCTCTCTCTCTCTCTCTCCTAAATTTCCTAAAATAAACAAATATAAGTAATCCCTCAAGTATTAGAAATCATACTAAATAATTCTCTAAGTATTGAAAAATCTTTCAAATTAGTCCATGGATATTAGTAAAATAAATAAGTACTAAATTTTTGGATATTTAATGCATTAGAAGTTACTTATATAACTTCATTACTTTAAGGACTATTTAGAATACAACTCCATTGAGATAAATATTTTCTAAAACAAAAATTATTTGGTAGCTAACTCTGATTTAACCGTGGACTAATTATATAAGACAGCTTAGTGTGTACTTACTGCAATACACAAACTGATTCAGATCGAGAGTAACTCTGCCTTGTTTTGCTGTATCAAAAGAGTTAAACAGATTCCTGCAAATAAAAATATAAAAATTCAACGAGGTAGGAAAAAATGGCGCCCTGTTAGAAATCTGTGGCTTTCCTTTCCCGGATTTTGTATAAAATGAGAACATACCGTGCTGATTGTAAAAATATACATATTGATATGAAGTCGTCCAGCCGAAGCCTTCCATTTTTACTTTGATCGAAGCTCTAAGAAGGATTAAAAAAATAATTTAGTATGGTCTTTGCATTAATGTGTAACGTGAATTCCAACTAAAATTTACTTTAGGTGTCAAAACAATGAAAAATAACTATAAGTCAAACATAATGCATCATAGGATTCTCCATCTCACTACTAATATATATTAAGCTATCATTCCAAGAAAGGAACAACAAGAAATGAGGATATAAAGATGTTTTACCTCACAGACAGAGTAAAAAGCAGGAGAATCCAGCTTGAAACCAATTTTTACCAAAGCCTGGAAGCAATTAGAATTCATCAAGATGAGTTGCAAGAGAGAATGTTATGTGAAATAAGCAGAGTTTTGTAGTCTCTCACTACTGGAAAAAGATAAATGCTAGCAACACACAACACACTTTCTCACAGATAGGAAATCATAAAACTGTTAGGTCTCACATCTTATTAATGACTCTCTTGATTTTGTAGTTTTCAATAACCAATAAAAGGGTGTGTTCCTAGCAGTCAAGGAAAAAACAGATCATGCAAGGACACCACTGTAAGAGGAGAACATGCAAGATTACACCAACAAAGGACCTTGATATTTTGTTTCTACAGCTTGGAGATTAGTTTTAAGAACTATAAACACAATTGGGTGGAATAAAATAGTTACAAGAAGTACATGGTATAACTCAGAATAATTTAAAAAATATACCTCAAATACGTCATCAGGTACAAGAAAACCACGACCCCTGCATCAACGAGAGCCTATCAAATGTTAGGACTCATCCATTCAATCCTCATGAAAAGCACACAAATAAAAAATTATGTAATTATTTAAATTTGAATCACAAAGCCCCTGACTTTACTCTCTAAAGTGAATCCCTCACTTTAGGGAAGCCAAAGCGACTACTTATGTATTTTGGGTGATTCAATAGTACTATCCACCAATCTACTGATTGGCACTCTATCACATAAAAGGTATTTAGACTTTATAGAAGCAATGGGTCACAATAGTATTAAGATTCGAACCACCCACAGTCGCATGGTTTACGAACCTTCACATTAACAGTTTCTTTCGGAAAGGTCGTCCATCACTTCTTAAATCTAAGTAGGTGTAACTATAAAGGAAAATAATTTATAAAAAGAGACACGAGACGACATTTCATAAACTTATAACGGTGGTGAAAACAAATAAAATGACGATGACCTCTCTAGATCCGAAAATGCATGTTGAACCTGCAAAGCCATTTATTTAAGTCGTATAAGAATACACTGGGTAAATATCATAGGATAACTCGAATTTCTCTATCGAAACGTGATGTACCTGCAGATAAGGGAGGGCATGACTTAGGATGAAAAAAATATGATAATTGAGGTAGTCTTACAGACATGTGATGCGATGTGCGTCAGTGTTATGAGGTGTAGAATGTAGAGTAATTCAGCACAAGTAAGAGTAAGTAGTAACCTTAAGAAGGAAGTTGTTGAGTGCAACAAATTCTGAAATTGTTTGAGGGTTAGAGAAAGTGGAATGTTGGAATTAGATAAAATAAAAAAAAAAGGCAGGAACAGAGTAAGAAAAAAAGTGGAAAGTGGATAATAGGGTAGTGAGAATGTGTACCTTGAAAGTTCATGGTACCATTTCTGTCGAAATCGTACATCCTATGGAACGGCATAGAATGGATGAAAGCAGAAATTGAGAGTTAAAAGATAATGAGAGGAATTAAAACGGAGAAGAAGAAGAAACCTGATCATCTGGTGAACCACCGAGAGTGGGAATTGCAGGTTGCCCACAGCCAGAGCTTCCTGAGAAAGAGAAGAATAAGAAAAAAGAAAGATTAAGATTGCATCGCCGGAACCAACAAACACTCTTTTACCTTCAGCTGCACCGCCGTAATGTTTCCACTTTTCTCCGAGTCAACGCGGTCAAACCATTCCTGTAATGTTACCCTGTTCTCCATCCTCTTTCGTTTCGCACAAACTTCTTCCTTCCTGTACCCAACTAGCAAAAATACCTTTGTTCAACCTCGTCAAAACACCGTCGTTTCATGTTTATCAATTAATAAATGAAAACAATTTAATTTCCTTTTTTATTTTATAATTTATAATTTATAAAAAGAAGAGTAATAAAAAGAACGAAAGCAGAGCGAAGGCAAGGCAGTGGAGAGAAGAGAGACGTGTAGTAATTAAATTGATTGCGATATTATATTACTAATGTAACCTATTTTATTTATTTATATATATTTTAGGAGGGAGGGAGGGAGGGAGGGAGAGAGACGTTGTTCGGGAAGATTTTGGGGGAAAAAAAGGGTTTCCTTTGGTGAATTGAATTGAATTGCTTAGTTGGTTGGCATGAGGAGACGATCCAGGTGAGGTGATGCTGTCGAATTCATCATTCATCAATTCAATCAATCTGCCAATCCATCATTCATCAATTCAATCAATTTACAGTGTTATTGTGTTGTCATCCATGGGCGTTATTCACGTCCACTGATCCAATAAATCTGGTGATGTGTGAGTTGAATTGAGGTATATACAGTGGTGCGCGTGTGTGTGTGGGAGTGATTGGTCAATGAACGACACCAGCATTCTCATCCAATTGGTTTCCTCGCCTCCCACATGGGCAACTGTAATCGCAGCTGCATTTCTCCTCCCCACCCTCGCTTTCTCCATGTATCTTTTGTTCGAGCATCTTTCCGCTTACAAGAATCCCGAGGAGCAGAAGTTCTTGATTGGGGTTATCCTAATGGTTCCCTGCTATTCTATTGAATCTGTGAGCCCACACTTCTTTACACTACATATTATTACATATTACATGTTATATTATATCTCTGCTCACTTTCCTCTTCCCTCCAACCCCAACCAGTTTGTATCATTGGTCAATCCATCAATCGGGGTCGATTGCGAGATTCTCAGGGACTGCTATGAATCCTTCGCCATGTATTGCTTTGGAAGATACCTTGTTGCCTGCCTTGGCGGCGAGGAAAGGACCATTCAGTTTATGGAAAGACAGACTCGTCTCTCTGTTAAAACTCCTCTTCTACAACATTCTTCTGACAAGGCCACTATCAACCATCCCTTTCCTCTCAACTACTTCTTTAAACCCTGGAAACTCGGTCATCGCTTCTACCTGATTGTTAAATTTGGCATTGTTCAATATGTATGCCATGCTTCTCTTCTCCATCTCCCCCTCTCTTTCCTCCTTTCTTTTTCCTCTATACTAACTCTCTCTAAACCTTTCAGATGCTAATCAAAGCTTTCACTGCTATTCTTGCTGTAATCCTTGAAGCCTTTGGAGTCTACTGTGAAGGAGAGTTTAAAGTAGGATGTGGGTAAGATACTCTCAAATTGCATTGTTCACCACCCATATCACATAAACACGTTCGATTTCCTTTTTACCTCTTGCTTTTTTTACTGTCTCTTAAAATAACTATTTTTTCCTTATTATTGCTATTCTTTGTTATCCTTTTAAATGATTGTTATTGTTCTATAGAACATTCAAAATCTTTATATACGCAGCTATACATTTATATTATGTAGAGATTTGTGAAACTATGTTCACCAGTCACCTTCTCTTTATCGATCGTTGACTGCTACATCTGTTATATTTAGCGTTTTGTATCACTTTTGCCCTTAACTAATAACTACTAGTCTTTGCTAACATAACATAATAAGAATATTCTCCTGGTCTATTCAGAACCCACTTTCTTCAATTTCTAAGGAGCTAATTATTAAACTACTCCAATTTCACATGAACAGAGATAACCGAGAAGGGAAACAGAATGTTTGAAAATAAACATGAAAATCTCATCCTGGAGGGAAACAAGAGTATCAGGCAAGAAAAAGAGGGGGGAAAAGGAAAGAAAGTATCCAATCATGGGAAATAGATTATAGATTATTAGATTACATTTCCATTTAGATACACCGTATAAATTTGTCCTATGACACCTAAACGGCTTTAACATAACCTGGTGTACCTGAGAATGGTAGCTTAAATTGTAGTCAGTAACAGCCATTCAAAATTGTTTTTTCTGTCTTGAAATATTTTTAACTAGAGAAATGCTAAATCGTCTTTAAATATTAGCTCGGTAATCCTACTACATCCTAATTATCCGAGGAGGAAAGAGACGAGGAAAGGGAAGTTTTAAGACTCTCTAAATATTAAATGCACGTGCATTTTTTTGTCTCTCTTTACTCTTGATGTAATTAGAAGGATTATTATTATGATGTATTCGAAATCCTCAGATAATCTTGTGATAAAATCTTTTCATTTGGTTTTTAACCAAGCCAATGGCATCATGTGATCTATGTAAGCTGACCTCATCTAGTGCGATAAGATTTTTGTTGTTGTGATTATTTGTTTAGAGGATCTAGCTTTTCTCTTTGGACTATATGTTTTTTACTAGATTCTTCAAGTAATTATTGCTGAATCTCTTGTGAGTTACTTTCATGCAAAGGTGTGTTTATTTCTATATTTGGCTGTTAAATTTGCTATCTTCATTTTAAATTTTCTGTTATGCAATTCTGGTGGCAGGTTAAGGTTTTCAAGTTATATATAACTGCATGAGCTATCTGCTACATTTGTAGGTATCCTTATACGGCAGTGGTTCTGAATTTTAGTCAGTCGTGGGCTTTGTACTGCCTTGTTCAATTTTATACTGTTACAAAGGACGAACTTGCTCATATAAAACCATTGGCCAAGTTTTTGACATTTAAATCAATTGTGTTCCTCACTTGGTGGCAAGGTGTGGCAATTGCTCTTCTGTGCACCTTTGGTTTGTTCAAAAGTCCCATTGCTCAAGGCTTGCAGTTCAAGTCAAGTGTCCAAGATTTCATCATTTGCATTGAGGTAGATTTTGTCCTTTTATGTTTGCCTTGCTTCATTTTTGTTTGGCAATTGCATTAGGAACTGTGACAGCATTTTAATTGAATTTCTTTTGTATCTATATTATCTTACAGCTGACTGTTGTAAGGAAGCATTTTGTGCAACCATTAACCATGACTAACTCAGTTCCTGGTCCTCCATGGTCCAGAATGCCTGGTGAACATGGTCTGGGAAATGAATGCTCTCTTTTTAATCATAGTCTTGGTGGGAAGTAAATTGTGCAATTTGAGTGTGGAAATTTTCTCTAGATGGTTTATTTTAGTTTGCTGCTAATTGATCTGTCTAAAAGCATGTAGATTCAAGACACAATTATCTTTGTTGGATTATTAAACGGTGTGCTTAAATATAATATGATTGTTTTTCATGGAACTGGGTATTTTTTTGTAAATCCAACTTTTAAACTGATGTAGATTTTTTTTTCTTTATAAAAATTATCATGCTAGGCATTACAATGAAATCTGATATCTTAGCTAGACTGACACTCCAAATTTCAACTATCATCTGTCTAATGTAGATTGGTTTATCAGTATATTGATTGTTTAATTAATTTTGATAATGACCCGGCATAATGTCATGGGATGACAATATGCCACACTATGTTAGTTCATAATTTATATTTTCAGTGTTCTGTTACATTTTGCATGTAATTTGTCAACACTTTGTATTCATCAAGCACAGATGGGAATTGCTTCCATAGTTCACCTGTATGTGTTTCCAGCCAAGCCTTATGAGCTAATGGGAGACCGCCTTCCTGGAAGCATTTCAGTTCTGGGAGACTACTCTGCTGACTGTCCTCTGGACCCTGATGAGATTAGGGACAGTGAAAGACCCACAAAGCTGCGTCTTCCTACACCAGATGATGATACCAAGAGTGGGATGACAATTAGAGAGAGTGTTCGTGATGTTGTTATTGGTGGTGGTGGATATGTAAGTTTTCAAAAGTTTGCTAATATTACAACATTTCTTCTTTGTCTCTGGGCATGTGGTGCTAGTTAACACTGCGTAAAATCCCCTTTCCTAGTAAGGGTGAGGAAATTATATTATTCCCTCATTCTCTGAAAAATTAAATCCTAAAGTATTTATGAACTTATCATAAAGGGACTAATTGGTAGTTAATAAAAAAATGAAACAAACTATTTGTAAAATTATTCTGAGGGGAATTGGGTCAAATATTTCCTTTAGCTGGCCAGGTTCCAGCACCAAGTAGAAGAAATTGCTTTTAATGTTTTCAAAATTTCAGTACTGTGCATATTTTGCAAAGGGAAAAGAAAATAAAAAATGGGTTAAAATGTCCAACTACTTTGCATGCTATTTTTATTTATTTGAACCTGTTTGGACTGTCATTTCCTAATTTGTCTGCCAATTTGCAGTTTTTAAACAGCAAATTTTGTGGGTAAATATATACAGATACAGATGTCCTCTTAATTGAAAACTTGATTGGGATACCAAATGTGCATACATTTATAAAAAAAAGAACAGATGAACACTATATAGGTAATAAGATCTTGGATAAGAGTAAGATGGAATAAGTGAGCTGCATCAATTTTTTTATTTGTTTACTTCAATTTTTAACCCCATTCTTATTAATTTATTTTCTAAATATACCAACAAATATGACTTATTAGGAAATTTCAGGACAACTTCCAAAGCTATGTTTTATTAGTAGTAGACAAATAATCGGCTTATTAATCATAAATGCCTTTCTTAATATTGTATCTGCTTCACCCTTTCTTTTTGACATTCAGATTGTTAAAGATGTGAAGTTCACTGTCCATCAAGCTGTGGAGCCTGTGGAAAAGGGGATTACTAGATTCAATGAAAAACTACACAGAATCTCCGAAAATATTAAGAAACATGACAAAGATGGAAGAAGAACCAAGGATGATAGTTGCATTGCCTCATCATCACCTGCAAGGAGAGTGATTCGAGGAATTGATGACCCCCTCTTGAATGGGAGTGTCAGCGATAGCGGCATATTGAGGGGGAAGAAGCACCGCAAGAAATCTGGTAATGCAAGTGGAGAGAGTGGAGGTGAGAGCAGTAGTGATCAAAGTTTTGGAGGCTACCAGATTAGAGGCAGTAGGTGGGTTACTAAAGAGTAGCCAATGATTAGGGAACAGCTTATGAGTGGGAGGAATAATTTTTTACATGCTCAGGCTGGCTTTTCAAACATGTTTGGCGCATGAGAGTTCTGGTTGAATTTTTCTTGGCCCTCAGTCGAAATCTTGATATTCTTGTGCCATTACTATAAGGGGTCTTTCTGTATTTGTATAGAGGTTACTTCTGGCAGCTTCTTATGTTTTGTACCAAACTAGAAATTTCCAGCAGTTGCCAGAATAAGCCATTGTTTGTCGGGACCATATTATTTAATACTGGCTGGGACTTTTAGAATTTATACTTGAATGATAATGTTAGTTTTATGCAGTTCAGAGATTAGAGAAATGTGTATAATTGCCTGATTTAAGGTGTAACATCCTATATTTTCCCCTATCTATAATCTGAATGAAATATTAAAAGAAATATATAACCATAATACAAATATATCTACAATTCTTTCATATAATATTTTAAAATATCTCTCTTCATAAGACTTGAAACATTTACATAAAATTAAAAACAAAATTTCAAAAGAAAATAAGCATTTTTCATCATCCATCTTCTCATCGAGAAACTTTATAACCTGTAACATCATCTGCTTCCGTGTAAAATACACGATCATCACAGATAAAAGAAAAACAACCACAAAACAAAGGGTAAACTAGGTATTTTTAAAACTTATAACATAAATATAACTTTAAACATCCACATAAATCCATCATTTCTCATGCATTTCACATAATCATCAAGTGTCTATCAACAAATTCAATATTCATCTTTCTTATGCGCATAAATAATCTTAATATTATCTCTCTCCTAGTAGTATGACAGGGTTAACTCATATAACAGGTTAAGTTAGTTGTTTTTTAAACAACTTAGCCATTCATATGAACCTCCTTCGACTCTCACCACCTAAATAACTTCATCTATATGATTTCATTATCTTAGTAGAGTCAAGATATCTCATTCTAAACGAATTCCTAGTCAATGCACATCTTAAACAATCTTAACACGGTATTTTCTTTCCTGAAAATACTATGTCTTGATTAAAATTCATACCCTGAACCTCACAAAAATCTAACATCAAAGAATCAAATCATACAAAATTTTAGAATTTCCAAAACATACCACAATTCATTTACTAATCATATAAATGTCTAATTAAAGAGATTTTCAATTAAATATACATGAAATAAAAGTCTATATAACTTATAACTATACAAAAAGAAATAAACCAACCTTTTAAAAACAAATATATATAGAAAACAAATTTCAGATTTATTTGTTTTTTTAGAGAGTCTAGCTTGAGCTAAAATCAAACCCGAGAGCACCCAAAATTTTAACTTGAGCTAGAATTTGCTAGCTTGAGCTAAACTCAACCCGTGAGCACCCATAATTTTAGCTTGAGCTAGAATTATCTAGCTTAAGCGAAATATGCAGAAAAATTCTGCATAACTTAATATACATATTATATTATAAATCAACATCTCATTCAATTCATAAATTTATAAATCTACACATTAAATTGACAGTTCTTGATAAGCACGATACAATCACTCTCATTGAATCATTGAGTTATTATGTCCATCTATACATATATATGATTTCTAATTCCAAAACCATTTAAAATCAAACAACCAATTCTCAATCACAACACTTTCAATTTCAATCAAACTACAATCTACTAAAAACAAGAAATCTTGCAACAAAATTTGGAATTGGTGACCACGTCACACTCACATTTAAATTTTCTAACCTAGGGTTTTATTGAAAATTTTAAACTAGCTTCCCTTACCTGGACTTTAGCAGATGCTCACTAAGAGCTCCAAACTCACCAAAAGCTTAAATATACTCTAACTATCTAAGATTTTGTCGGTCAATCTTGTAGAGTTCATTGGCAAGAGTCCAATGACGGACTCCGATCGTTGATATGATGAGCGAGGAAGTCAAAATTTTAGAAAGAAGGCATAGGAAAGGAAAATGAGTTTTTAGAGAGATGATGATTCTTTTAAAAATAAAACCTGAAGAACTAAATTTCTTTTTGTATAACATTTTCACTTTAATAATAAAATATTCATATACGACTATTTTTTTCAGTCCAAAGAAGAATTGACGGATCATGTTGACATTATGTGGTTTAAGCATAGGAGATGAACCAGAGAAAAAAAAAAGGATATATATATATATATATATATATATATATCCTGCTGTTGTTTGATGGTGGGTGGGTATTAGATAACATATGGGAAGGAGAGGAAAGTTGATAATTCCAAGATATATTAGATTTTCTTCTTTCTTATCCAACTTTGGCATGACGAGATTACAAGATAATGAATTTTGCTCTTATTATTGTATTTATTTGGTGTATTTTAAATATTAATGTCTATTATAAATGGTAAAACTTTAAAAATAATAAAAGTTCATTATAATTTTTTTTAATTAAATTAAAGGCCACATCAAATTTGTTAAACAAAACTATAACTCCTTAAAATAAATTCCAAAGAAACCAAGAAAACTTCTTTTCTTTAATGTTGTTAATAACATGCTAAGTTTGCATAAAAGAAAACACAAAATTACTAAATAATAACTACCCATCAATTTATTGATCCAAATTTAACTATAACTCCAACCTACTTTAAAAATATGTTTGTAGTTATGATTTAAAATTTAAATTTAATAACAAAAAACCTAATACTGAACGTGAACAAGTGTCATGCAGGATTGGACGGAAGTAGTTGTAATTTTATATAGAGAAATTACCTTTTTAACGGTCTATTTTTCTTTCATTTCCATTTTATAACTTCATTTAATAATAAGATATTATATTTAACTAATAAAAATAAATATAAACAATTTTGTTTTAAAAATACTAATATATTTAATTGTGAAAAAAATATCAAGAATCATTACCCTTTTATATATGAACTAAATATGTCAATGTCATTTCATCTGTGAGTCTTCTCCCACTCCCATGGCCCTCCTCCTCCTTCTCTTTTCTCCCACGAAAATAACTTTAAACACTAAGAAATCAACTAAATTGCATTAATCTTAAACTTAAATTTAACACATGAAAAATATAATTCTAATTAATTATCTCACATGAATGGTTTTTCCACCATTTTACATTTTTCAAAACATATAATATTTCCTTTTTTTGACATACTATTGAAAATTTTCCATCCTTTAGATAGGGGTAACATTCCATTTTTTTATCCGTCTTGCTATCTAAGGTTTAGGGTTTTTCTTTAATTCTTCTATACACATCTTTTTAGGTTTAGTAAGCAATGCTATTGTAGTGAAATCAATAGGCAATAATAGCATGAGTGCCATGATAAATATTAATGGCTAAGTAAAAAAAATGTAATGTATAGATAAAATAGTAATAAGCATCAAAAAGACTTTTGTAAGTTACAAAATATTTTCACTTGTTATGTTGTTAATGTTTTCCAATATTAAATATAATAAAAACTTTCATTATTAATTACATTGTTTGCAAGTACTTTACCTTAGCATATAACTTCCCTTTAGTCTAAATAAATGTGCAAGTCTTGGAAATTTTATTTCAAACAAATATCTTTGTTTCAACCTAACTAATGAAATTTCATTTGAACTATTAGAATTATACTTAACATACTAAAAACGAAAAATCATTAAAAATTTCAGTACAGGAAACAAAATTATTAAAATATTTATAAAGAAAAAAACCATAAAATAAAGAAAATGAGAGAATTATTTAAATGGGAAAGTTGAGTTGAGAGTGGTTAAATTAATTTAGAAAGAAAAAAAAGGGTAGATAATAGAAGAGAAGAAAGAGAGAAGTGGAGAGTAGTAGTGATCCTTGAAGCATCCAACGTGGAGGAATTCTGATCAGACGTGGGGAGAGAGAGAGAATAAGGATCTCTTCTCTTCTCTTCTCTTCTCTTCTTCACTGTTAACAGAAATGAAGATGGCGCTGCTGAAGGCACCCACACCCCAACTGCAATGGCGCTGCTCTGTAGCACCCACCACGCTGGCGTTTCCCAATTCTCATTCCATTTCTGCGGGTGAGTCACTGCCTTCTCCCAAATAATCACAAATTAATTGCAATTAAATCAGGTTCGGTTATAACATCAATGTGTATGGAAGTGACAGGGAGGGGAAAAGGAAGAGAGTGGAGTTGGAGGGTCAAATGCACCACCAGTGCCACCACCAGTGGCGGTGGCAGTGCGGAGATCGAGAAAGGGGCTGCAAATTTTTCGCCGGGGAGCCCAGTGAGGGCAACCAACATTCTGGTGGTGGGGGCCACGGGAACCCTTGGAAGGCAGATTGTGCGCCGGGCACTCGACGAAGGCTACGACGTCAGGTGTCTGGTGAGGCCCAGGCCGGCTCCCGCCGACTTCCTTCGCGATTGGGGAGCAACCGTTGTCAATGTAAATGTCCTGCCATTCATCACCACTTCCAATTCTCTCTTCACTTTCTTCACTCTCTTCACTCTCTTCCTGTTTCCCAGGCTGACCTCAGTAAACCAGAGACCATTCCTGCCACCTTGGTCGGCATACATACCATCATTGACTGCGCCACCGGCCGTCCCGAGGAGCCCATCAAAACCGTAACCAACCTCCTCCACTCACCTTTTCATTTCATTTCCTTTACACACATTTATCCAATTCATACATACAAACATAGGTAGACTGGGAAGGAAAAGTGGCTCTCATACAATGTGCCAAGGCAATGGGCATTCAGAAATATGTCTTCTACTCCATCCACAACTGTGACAAACATCCCGAGGTTCCCCTCATGGAAATCAAGTATTGCACTGAGAAGTTCCTCCGGGACTCTGCCCTCAATCACATCGTTATCCGCTTATGCGGTTTTATGCAGGTCACCGCCACCTTACTCTCCCCTCAACCCATGCTTTCAGAACTTCCACCTTTAATTTCTGCCCACTTGCATTTCATTATCTTTCATTGCAGGGTCTTATTGGTCAGTACGCAGTTCCCATCCTCGAAGAAAAATCTGTTTGGGGAACTGATGCCCCCACCAGAATAGCTTACATGGATACTCAGGTAATCAACGTACCACAATTCATCTCCTCCCTCCACTCTCTTTTCCTCTTCAATTTCCTTTCTAATCGCTCTGCCTCCACCTTTAGGATATTGCTCGCTTGACATTTATAGCCATTCGAAATGAGAAATTAAATGGTAAACTTCTTACATTTGCTGGTCCCCGTGCTTGGACAACCCAAGAGGTGATTAACCTAACTTCTTCTGCTATTTCTCTTTTTTTTTCCTCAATGCTTTGCTCATCTACCTCCTCCTCACATCTCATACTGCTGTTAGGTAATAACCTTGTGCGAGAGGCTGGCAGGCCAAGATGCTAATGTCACCACAGTTCCAGTCTCCATTTTAAGATTCACTCGTCAGTTGACTCGCGTTTTTGAGTGGACAAATGATGTTGCTGACAGACTCGCATTTTCAGAGGTACTTTATTTCTTCACCCACTACACCTTTAGTAAATTGATTAACTGTTGCAGGGAATTGCTCCTTTACCCAACTTTTCCCCTTTAGATCAAACACTCATCAACTATTCATCCATTGTTGGTTGCTTATATTTAACTGCATTTTTAAAATTATTATGAAACCAAATCAACTTAATACCCATCAGTGAGCCATACCCATTGAGCAATTCCCACAGGGACTTTACTGATATGTGATGACTTCGTATACTAATGTTCTCGTTGCCTTATTACTAGCATCTCATAACTAGTACTTTTCACATCCTTCCACTCTAGATATTCGTTGTCTTTTAAGTGGCTGCCTCTATGGTATATAATAGTGGGGATGATTCACAAAACAGATAAATGGGTGTTGCAGGTTCGGTATACTCACAAACTCGACAGAAATTCTGTTTAGTTCATAATTTGACTTTTATAGAACATCTTCATTATCTTCAACAAAAATGTATGAGATGGTTTTAACTTTTAAGAGAGGTTTTAAGATGAACACTTGGATTAAATCGGGTGGCAAGGAAATCTAATCTGATCAATCTTTCGTTAGTGTCTCGTGCAAACTAAAATAAAGGGTTGTATTTTAGAAAATAAAATATGAAATTATATCTATTGTTTCAAAAAAATAATTATGTGATTTCTTGCAGTTTTATAGTTTATTAGATTACAATTTAATTGTTGATTTTTTAATATATTGTTATAAATTTATCATCCTTTGATAAATAAGAAATAATTTATTTATTTATTTGATAAAATAAATATTTGAATATTTGTTTTTTAATTTCAAAATAGCTAAATAATTTCTCTTTTAAAAATAATAAACATTTTTTAATATTATTCTTACAAAAGTATATATATATATGTATTTTAAATTATATTATTATTTTTTAATTAAATTTTATAAAAATAATAAATTATTATATATTTTAATATAATAAAAATGTGAATATATATGAATGTATTAATAAAGGAAAAATTCATTAATAAAGTCCAAAAGTTTAAACTCTTGTAGTGGTTTAATTAAAAATATCTATTTCTTGATATAGAATGGACACATTTTTTCAAAATATTTTTGTGAGAGAAAACAAGAAACAGAAAATACGAAAAAAAAAATTTATAAGAGAAATTTAACTTTATGTATAAATTGAAAAGAAGAATCTAAAGAAGTTGTAAGATAGAATTTTTATTAATTAGTTTATATATAAGTTAATTTTTGTTTATAAATAAATTTATTTGACCTTTTTATTTTAGAAGTGTTTGAGAAGCATATCTTTTTGTTATTTGTCCCATTCTTCGTTAGGCCATGTGTCACTCTTTAGACGGCTTCTTCCTCCAACTTCATATGTTCTTTTACCACCCTGTGAAAAATACCTTCTTATTCTTTTTGTGCCACCTACATATAGTAGTTTTTGAATTATGTAATCCGGACACACATTTGAAAAAGACTTTCGGATTACATAATCCGGAAGCTAGAAAAGACTTATGGACTATGTAATTCATAAACTAATTATACATCTAAAAAAAGGTTTCCGTATGGGGTCTATAGTTGATCATTAAAGACCATGACCTAGAGCAGTCACCTTACCTTCATTGCACTTTGAAGGGGCGTTGTTCCAAGGTCTATCCAAGTGATAGAGCCTACATCATAATTTGTTGTGTTGTAGAAGGGGTTTGTGTTCGTGCCCCCTATAAAAGAAAAAGAAATGTTGGAGATCCCACATCGACTAGAGATTAGAGCCTTTCATTGTATATAAGTGGGTGCAAACCTCACCCCCATTGAGCCAGTTTTATGGGGTTGAGTTAGGCTTAAAGTCCACTTCGTAATATGGTATCAGAGCCATTTCAAGCCTATCGAGTTGGCAGTCTCGGCGTGAGGGGAGTGTGTTGGAGATCCCACATCGACTAGAGATTAGAGCCTTTCATTATATATATGGGCATTTCAACTTCAAATGTGCATCTATCAGTTATATAGATTTGTTATATTCTCAAAATTTATAATTTACTATTACTCTTTGTTCACCAGTTTTGTTTTTTAAGTAATTATTTATTTATTTTAGTGGAAATTCACGATTCAATCAGCTAGCTATGAACTAAATGTTCACTAAGTTGTCTGTGAAACAAATGGAAGGCTATGTTATATCATAGTATCACCAAAATATAGTGAATAAATAGAATTTAGTGTATAGAAAGCATTTGCATTTCCTCGAGGTGGTAATAAGATATGCTTAAATGGGAAAATAATATGCAGGTCCTTAGCAGCGATACTGTGTTTTCTGTTCCCATGGCGGATACATACAATCTTCTTGGGGTTGACTCAAAAGACATAATTACATTGGAGAAGTATTTGCAAGACTACT
>Ga0123342_1002809_pt1 | contig 28666 bp, 12 predicted proteins | sample Turbeawhitnodule_FD_89960 | JGI IMG/M metagenome (GOLD analysis project Ga0123342, IMG submission 89960) | Root nodule microbial communities of legume samples collected from Mexico - Turtle bean Mexico white nodule | ecosystem: Host-associated > Plants > Roots > Nodule | place: Mexico: Nepantla... | reverse complement strand
TTGTGTGGGTTTTTTGTTGATATTTTGACCAAAGGGTTTTTTGTTAACCCGGGTTTTTTTTTTTTTTTTTTTTTTTTTTTTTTTTTTTTTTTTTTTTGTTTTTCTGGATTTATTTGAACTTTTTTTTTAATTGTGAAATTTAGGCAATGTAGAAAGTGTTGAAATTTCATTTATAGATGGCAAAACATTTGTCTCAATTTCCCTGGTTTGGAATGGGATAAAATGGAGATAAAGGTTAGTACCTACTTGTATAATATCAAGAACCTGTAAGAGCCTTTGATATAGGACACCTATTATTGAGCAAGTTCTATCTTCAAAGTTCTTAGAATGTATAAATTATTTCCAATCCCCCAACCTTGTGGAATAAAATTGTTAAATGAAAAATATCCAATACTTTTTATTGTATCTTTAGTGTAATTTGGAGTATGTGAGTTTATTTCTTTAGACTTTATTAATTAGGATTATGATAAAATATTAGGATAAATAAAGGTTAGTACTTTATGTATTGCAACATGATATTTCATATCATATGAAGTCAATACTAATGTCATAATATTCAGTTTTTATTCTCTCATTTTCCTCCGGCAATACCTCAATCTCAATAATTTAAACATGTGTTGTACTTTCGGACCCTCACTGTCTAAGTAATCTAGAATTCGCTCTTAGCCTCCCCCAGTCTTCTAATAAAGTGTTGAATTTAATCACAAGGCATGTGGGCCTATGTACCATCTATGCTTCAAGCCAAAGGGCATTTGGGTGAGGTGATGCGTTCTAAATTTTTTTTGTCTTTATCTAACCGTTTAAACTTTTGGAATAGTTTGGCATATGACAAATTAAACTGTGATCTTTATACAAAATACTCTGTACTTGAAATGCACATTGGGATTAAGAATATTTTTGGTGCAAGCATCATCTATTTTAAATGGACTTGACATTTTATGTACAAGTACTTTACAATACGAGGTCATACATGCAGAAACTCACTTCATAGCAAAAAAATTTCATCTTCTCCTTAAAATAACATGTGGAATAGGTGGAGGTGTTTATAATTTGATGGGATTCATAATTTAGGACATGATAGGTCAGTTTTTACAATGCATTGGAGAATTTTCAGTTCTAAACTAATTGGTATTACCATTGTAAGATTTAGAAATTGCTTTATTATTGTTCTTTGTTCCTGCTACCAATACTGTGAGAAATTTTAGTTTAACATATATATGATTTAATGTTCACTTTCTGTTTTTCAGGATGTAGTGATGTGCATGTTTGACTAATATGCGATGAACCCAGGTATGGTCAATGGATACTTGTGCAGACTAATTCTACTTACGTCTGAAGTTAGCCTGTTTACGGCCTGGCAAATTAAGCTCAGGGCCAAGAAAACTTAGGTCAAGTTTTGGTTAGCTGCAAAGATGTATATATTCGTTTTACCTAGTATTTGTTTGTCTGTCATCATCATTGTTATTTCAAGCTTATGGGCCTTTTTTTTCATATTTCGAAATAAATGCCCATCGGCTTTATTGTTGAGATATGCATTTAAGCAATGACGGTAACCAATCCATCACGCCTCCCCTTTACGAGCAATCCAACTGTCTAATTAAGTTGTGTACCTTTCACTGGGTGAAATTTTCTTTCATATGTTTTCTTAACTAAACATTTCTATGAACACATCAAATAAATTATCGGAGAATTCGATTCTTTTCTGGATTTGCATTCATAAATCATGCTTTTGATTAGAAGAGAGAGAATATAATTCATGTAATGTAACAATGTTGCTGCTTTGATTTTGGATCACTATGTGGTTAATAAAACGTTGAAAGTTTCAATAATAAAAAAAACGAGAAATGAAGTCGACCTTCATGCGATTACCCTAGCAGGTATGGAACCACTCAAGAAATTGCTAGTCACTGGCTAGGTACCGTGGCATTTTCTATGAACAGGTAGAATTAGTTTGGGTCAGCTAAATGTGTACTCTTGTTGTGAACATGTATGCAAAATCCAAATACCCAAGTTTAACTGGCTTCTGTCATTATCATTATAATTATAATCTATATCTATCTATATATTACAAATAGACATCGCAAACTATCCGTACTAGCTGTACAGATTTGGAAACCAAGAAAAGAATTGCCGAGGTCCTAATTCGAATGCAATGCATAATATTGGTAATTTGGAACTGATGCAAGGAAATTAGACATTTCCCATGATACGCTGTTTGAACGATCGAGATTGGCTTCCTCCTACTCGTTATTTGGTAGATATAGTCTTTCATTTGCAGCTTTCTCCAGTATCATATCTGACGAATCCCATTAATTCTGGTCCTTTAAGTCGTGTATTATTCTTGAAACTGCAGGAATATAAACTATCAGCTAATGCTCTCACACTTGTAGATCAGCTACTTGAGCATGGATCTAGAGGTAAGAGAAGCATGAAATCATAACAGAGGAATGTCATTATCAATGTTATGTAGTAGCATGAAAGTAATAGCTAAATTCTACAATGATCAACATTGAAAAGTCGAAAGTAAATTATCAACGCCATTTTCATAATTTAATGGTATTTATATAATTTCTTGTCACCAATGATTTGTGCAAGTAATAATATCAATTTTCCAAATAGTAACGAAGTCGACGTTGTCAAATACTCAGATTAATAAGTTTTATATGGACTCACCTTAGTTCAGAGAACTTGGAAAAGGAGCCGGATGTCGGGAAAGTACCACACAGATCGTTGTTTGATAGGTCTCTGCATAACATAAGAAAAACAAATTTAAACATGAGAAATTAAAATTGATGGAGAAGAATGAAGAGATGTTCGATATTGATAAGTGTAGGACAGAGAAACTCACAAGATCTTGAGGTTTCCCAACTTAGTGAGTTCCCTCGGTATTCTTCCAGTGAGCATGTTGCCATTAAGACGCCTGTGATTTTGTATATCATAAAAGGTTAGGCTTAGGCTTGGTGAACGGTCCACTTACTGTTTATTTTAATTAACTTACAGGAATTTGATGTTGGAGAGGTTGGACAGGCTGGTGGGGATGGAGCCAGTGAGGTTATTCTGGTAGAGACCCAGGCTAACCAGGTTCTTGAGCTCTCCAAGTTCCTTTGGTATTGGACCCTTCAAATCATTCTTGTACAGTTCTCTGCACATTGCCAAACCAAATCTCACGTTTTCTTATTGCATAACACACCCATTTTTCCATCACTCTATTAATCAGCTAGAGAATAAACCCTCATTTGATCTTTAGTGATGTCTGTGAGACAGTTTCAGAAAATAGATAAATACAAACTTCGCTACGGCGCTTACAGAAACTGAAGGCGCTGGAGCCTCCCTAGCTCTGGAACCAAATGACCCGAAAGTTTTGCGTGTCCGAGGTCCCTGCATGAGTACGCAATTGTCAGACCTAACTCAACCCAATGAAATAATCAACACTTATCAAACACACTGTCACACACACACACAAGATGGAGTTAATTACAGTCGGGTAACTCTCTTATCATCATCACAGGTAACATGGAACCATGTACAAGGATCCACCAAGGTTGGATCCCAGCTCTGTAGAACGTTACTTGGGTCTTTCACAGCTCTTCTGAACGCGAACAGAGCATCACCTGTTCGTTTTCAAGTTCAAAAAAGCAGAAAATATTATTGTGGCAAGATTCTTCGAAATGAGTGGCTGGATACACATGGAATGTATATATATTGAAAGGGGTGGGTTTACCTTCAGAGTTTGCATTTACAACAGCAAAAGGGTCTGATAGGAGAAGAAAAATGGCAAGAACGTGAAAAGGCACCCTCATGCTCGTCTCCATGAAGTAACCCTTAAAGTTGGTAGAGAGAGAGTTGACTGGAGTAGAGATTTTAGACCCTCGCCCCTCACACAGACTGACACCAATAGATGGTTCTATTTGTAGTCGAAGTGTGCCTCATAGTAATAACAAAAACATGCAGTAGAGACCAAATCTTCCTCTTTCTTTAATCTTTAATGCAATTATGCTTTTGGAATGGAATCACAAATATATGGGGTATTTTATAGTGCCCGTAAATGGATATGGGATGCTACCTCTTTAGTTTGTCTATTCACACTCAACTACCAATGTAGTCTTACGTCTAAATATCATTACTCTTTTTCAAAACATAATTTTAAACCAACAATTTAGTGATTCCCATAGGCCTCTATAATTATAACTATATATATAACGACTATTTTTTTTCGTTATCACGATATTAATTATTCAATTTTATCTCTTTATATATATAATTGTATGATTAAAATTGTTATTCTTGAAATTATAAACACTATTTGAACTTTTAATAAGGAAAATGTTTATGTGCATTTAAAAGTGAGATTTTTTTTTGCAACTTTAAAGGAGAATTTCTGGAATGCATGTATACGAGAAAAAGGATTAAAAAATACGGTAAAGGTATCAAAGAGGATGTAGATTAATTATTTATGCTAAAATAATAGAGTTTAAGGGTATAGCAGTAGCAATACAAAGAATGTTTCAGCATATTAAACTAAATTGTTATTCTTCCTCTTGTCTGCTTGTATTTGAAAACAAAAAGAATAATTTTATACTTTAGATTCGGTGATGAATGGTGTGATTTCAAAGAAGGAGAATAATTGTTCATTCTGCTTTCTTTTACTAGAAAAAATTATCTTGGCACAAAGCACAAAGGAATAATAATAGTGCTATTTGAAAACTGTAAGTAATAAATGATAAAGATGATAAAGTTAAATTGGTTTTTGATTAGTCAACCATGATGTTAAATTACACGTAAAAGTAAGGCACTACTAGCTAGGAATGAAGAAAGTGAATAGAAAGATTATTGATGGTAGTTTGGGCTTTGGCATTCCATGTGAAAGGCAAAGGCAAAGGCAAAGGCAAATGCAAATGAAATACTCGTCTTTTAATGTATGTTAATGGGTCCAAGTCCAAGAGCATAGTTTTGACTTGGGAGGGGTGAATGGGTTGAATTGGTTGACAGCATGAATGATGCATGTTGATGTTGGTTTGTTCTCTTTCAAGTTACTGTACTTTGTGTCTTCTTTTTTGATAGTGGGAGCATAAAAGAGTCCCTTTGTGTGATCTTAGACAGATAATGCCATGATCTCCTCATTAAAAGAAGTGAGTTGGAGAGTTCAGACTTAGACCACATCACTGTCTCTTTCTCTCTCTCATTATCCACGTTAACTCCTTTTCCCTCTCTCACACACACACACTCACCATAAGCATTACTGTACAAAACAAAAAGCCCTCTCTATATCATTTCTCTTTCTTCTCTCCAAAGGGAGAAAAGCTTTCCATAGCATAATTATTGTTGAGTGTATAATCAACACCTCACGTGTAAAAGAGATTATATTGGTTCTTTGACCATCTTTGACCATTGACCACCACATGTAGAAAGATGTAATATTGTGCCCCACCACTCACATTTTACAGTTGTCTTTTGACGTCTTAGGAAGGGAAAAGGATGTAATATTTATTCAAATCTTTAATCTGTGATTGTGATCCTGTCTGTGTTTAGGACCCTATTCCCGCCATGCCTTCCTTCAAATCAAATTCAATCCAACACTTTTCTCAAACCAACTTTTTCTTCCTTATCAAAGCCTGTGCAATTTAGGCATTTTAATATCATCATGTGCTCTCATAGATATTGAATTTCAAATTTGTTGACAAATAAAAGAGATTCACTCTGTGCAATCTCCTGCGGACCAAAGACTAGTTCATCCTTTTTCATAAATTAATTTGGACCATTTTCATTTAAATTTATAAAGCATTTTTAAAATATACAAATTAAAACAAAAACCATCTAATCACTCAAATACATTCTTTAAATTTAACGTCCATACATATATGAACATAAGAATTTTGTTTTATTTTATGATTACTTCAAAGTAGATTTTAAATAACATGTATAGATTTAGGACTAACTTCTTCATAAACTTAAATGAGTTCGATTACTTTATTATTACCATTCACATTCACATGTATTTTATCTCATAAATATATTGTTATTATCATTCAAATGTATTTTATCTCATAAATATGCCTATATTTTAGCTTCTATTTGGAAGTCTCTTAAACTCCTAAATACTCTTTCTATTAAAGTAATATATGTTATCACTACAAGAAAATCATTAAATAGAAATCAATTTTAGAGGCAACAAATAATTAGTTACAAAATTGATTAAATTAGATATTATTTTAGAAACTACAACAATTATTAGTTTCTAAAGTAATTTATATTATTGATAAAATTTATAAACTAGTTTTTAAATTGGTATCTAATTAGCTATTAGCTACCAAGGTATCTAATTGTAAACATTTTGGAACAGTCTCGAGATTCATGGAAGACACTGTGAGTGTTCATCCAATAAATTAGGAAAAAATGCTTACCTATTGTATACATTGAAAGACACAATCCCTTCCTAGAAAACAAATACAATGATTTGAACTAAAAGACAAAGCTTTATTCGTCATAAGACACAATCTTGCCTACTTACTAGATCCAATGATTTGCTAATCATAAAAACACTTAACTTTTTTACCTTAACTATAAGTGGTTGTTTGATAAACAATACTTGTTAAGCCATAAGTAACTTGGTAAATAATACTTGGTCGAGTCATGAGTAACTTAAGAAATAAGACTCTTTAATAGGGTTAGTCAAGAGTGACCGTGACTCGAATGAATACTTGTTAAGTTAGGAGTGACTTGAAAAAGAATATTCAACCGGGTTAACCAATAGTGGTTGGAAGTATAAATAATACTCGTTAAGCTAGAAGTAGCTTGGAAAATAATACTCAACAAGATTAGTTATGAGTGATTAGCTGAAATAATACTTGTTAAGCTATGAGTGACTTATGGAAGGAATACTCAAGGGATTATTCATGAGTGGCTACAAGCCCAAATAATACTTAAAATGCACTTCATAACATTAGTCTACTTAGTTGAACTCAGTCTATCGATTGAAAACTGGATGTAGTCAATTGCAACAAACGAATCAATATAAAATGTTATGTATATCTCTTTCTTCCCTATCTCTTTTACATTACATGTTAATATTATATATACTAACCTAAGAAAGACAGTTATTGTGTTTCTTGGGATCTATTAGACACAAGAGTTATAATCTGATCATCTAAATGAACAAAACTATCTGAACATCTATTATTATACAATATTTACAAAAAATTTGTAAACTTAATTAAAACAATATTCAACCATCTCTTATTTTGTTTTCCCTATTTTTCACATTCACAAACTCACTAATTTCACTGAATTTACGTGTGTAGAGGACATGGGAGAGAACCTCTTTATTAGTTCCTAAGTAGCTTCCTTGGAAGAAATCCCATAAGTATATATCTATTACATTATCTACATGTCATGTCATATTTGCATCACATAAAATTAACTACATGTGATTATGTATAAAAGTCATCTATTCATAATAGAAACCAGTTTTTATCATATATAATAAAAAAAAATAGCTTTGTTATGTACCACAAACGCTAATTTCTATTGAATTGGAAATATGGAAAGAAATAAGTTGCGAAATACCACTAAAGAGAACAAAATATAAATGTCAAAGAGATACCAATGAGAGATGAATAAAAAGAAAATAAACAATTGATTGGCCATAAAGATATGTAAGTGTGAGTAACTAAGAAAAAAGGTGGGAGGGAACGAGAAAGGTTTTCTTAGATAAAGGAGTGTTAATAAAATAATGTTTTAGGTGTTAACAATGTATTAAAAAAATATAAAGGGTGTGAAAAGTATAAAAAAAGGTGGGTGTAAATAACAACCCACCATACTTTGTTGCCGGTACACAGCTATCACTACATTAATTGAGATTCCATTACCAAAGCCTCAAATTGTACGCACTGAATGAAAAAAAAAAAGTTATTGTTGTGAATTTATAAAAACAAAAGGCAATTATTCATATTTTCATTATTTTCTCAGTGAAGGATGAAGACAAGAATATATGAATCTTACGAGTCACTCCGTTAGGGAAACTTTAAATATAAAAAGGAAAAGCAGTTGAGAAATTTTTATTTATTAAAAGGAAAAATAGTTCACACTAATTTGTTTGTTTAGGAGTGTGGAGAGTGAATGATTGTTTTCTGAGTTATTCGAATGGAAAGTAAAGTGATTTTTGTCTAATGATGAGATAATATACTTATTAAGTAGAATGTTTGCTATTTATGTAGCATAAATATGGACATGGACACTGATACGATAGATCAATGGATATGGACAGAGAGATACATATATTTTAAAATACAAGATATGGACACATAGAGATACATATACTTTAAAATATAAAATATGAGAACATAAATTTATATATTATATAATTATTAATTATATAATTTGATAATAAAGATTGATGTACACAAGTATTTTTCAGTTTTTTTTAGCAGAAAAATGTTTCCTTGACTGGTTCAACAAGATTTATTCCTTATTTTTATAATTATAATAAAAATTTATACATAAATTTGAGTTTTTTAAAAAAATAATATATATATTTTTTAAATTGTGTCAAAAATCCAACAAATATTTTTTGAATTAGACACTTCAGCGATACGTATCTTACAAGTGTCAGTATCAGACACAGACACACCATTTAAGAGGAATGTCCGATCATCATAACTTTTGGTAGTGTATACTATTGATTTGATTAAATTAATAAAAGTTGGTAAATTATTTTGAGTATAATGTGAAAATTGACCTGAGGTGTTATTTTGACTTAAAAGTTGAGTATATAAGGCAGAGAGTTATTCGATGATCCTTCCGGCTAAACTTGTGTTGTATTTATAGGGGTTAGTAGGGATAAGTCCACTAGGAAGGGCCCAAGGTGCTAGATTTTTTATCTTTGTCCTAGGGAGAGCAAGATGCAATGGCCCACTTCACAAGGCTTTGCTCAATAACCAAAGGTAATGCTATAACTGCTGCATGAAATTAGGCTATCATTTGAAAAACGTTTTAAACTTGAGGTACCTCCAATAGCAGTTGTGCTTGTTTCATTATACTATTGCCAAAACACAAGTATTTGAAACAAAGGGCTGTGAAATCAAAGTTGTCTATTATAGCAGAGAAATAGTTTTTCAAGAAAAAAAATCGTTTATTCTTTTCTTAATGACCATAAATGTCATAACTTTTAGCTATTTTGTTGCTGTATAACTATATTAAACGAACAAATGGAATATTTTATAGCCTGGTATTTAATAGTAGTTAATGAGATATAAACTGCTTTTAGGTATACAAAAGAACATGAACGGTTGAATTGTCACATAACAGAGTCACCGCTTTAGTATAAGTATGCGGTTGAATCTCTTCATCGGAAGAATCTCTTCATCACCAAACAACTCAATTCAACTATTTTCTTAAATTGGAGAAAACAAAGCATGCAGATCCAGGAAGCCAGAAATTCTCCTTGAAGTATAATATTAACAAAACATGCGTTTATTATCATAGCTGTGCAACAAAAGATGTACAAGTAATTCAATTTTCGATGAAACTCAAGAACGGTAAGTAACAAGTATTCATTTTTGTCCAATGCTCATGTAACAACTAATTCTTAAGATATGATTATGACGTTACAACTTGCAGAGAATGCAATCGCAAATGGCAGAAACAGAATTACCATCCTACCCAGACAATGCAAAGCTCTCCTGAGTCCAGTGTGGTGGATCCATGACAACACAGGGATCTGATTTCTCAAAGTCAGCAACCTACAAATGAACATTAGCAATAAAGACATTGAGTTGCAAAGACATTTGGAAGAATGAATGGTATCGATTGATGATGTTAAGGTCAGAGACAGACAGAGAGTCCATTAGAGGTACCTTTTCTTGACATTTAGGACAGTAGTGATATTTATGCCAAAGGCAATCCATTGAAGGGCAAAGAAAGCAAACTCCAACCATCATGGGCATCAAGCATCCAACAAATGCAGCCAAACTGAGCTTGGATCTGTTTTTGGCGGCAAAGTTTCAGAACACGTAGTGATGTATGTAGAGAATTCTTAATATTAGGAATCAACAAAAGTAAGGCAATCGTTAAAACCCTAAAACCCAAATTAAGAAATCCCAAATTAAGTAATTGGTAGTGAAGTGAATGTAATCTGAAAGTGAAAAACAAATATTTGAAGGGGAATTTGATCGGATAATAGATAACTGATTTGATTTTATTGGAAATTGAACAGAATTTCATACCTGACGGTAGTGAGAGCGGTGGTACCACAGTAAGGACAGTTGAACGGAGCAGGAGTGTCCCTGTAAATGGTCTGGTAGATGGGGATGCCCTTGGGATCTCCGACCACCGCGTTCGGAGGGATCACCCCTCTCTGGTATTGGTTTTCGCCACCGTCATACACCGGCACACCAACCACCACTTCATCCTTTTTCTCCATCCTTTTCTCCTACCTTTTCCCTAATACAATTTTTCACCTTTTTCATTATTCATTTATAACTGAAACGCACATGTCATTGCGCATCACATCGATTCACATTTGCAATTACAATTAACATTTTCTCAATTTATAAATTCATTTTCTAATCTTCACTTAAACTTAAAACTTCTTTTTTTTTAAACAATTACGTCTGTGTATTTTTTCTACAAAAATAATAATTAATATAACAATTAATTAATATAGATAAATGAATAAAAAATAATAAGGCGATTATTCCAAACTTCTTTCTTCCTCTTCCTTCCTACACCAAAACATCTGCTGGCCACGCCAAAAGGACAAATATTATATTTTATATATTCAAATAACGTAACTATTATATTCAACGATAATGCACGCGTTTTTAAGTCTTTTTTAATCTTTTATAAATTTGTTTTTCTGTCTTTAATTTAAGTTATCAACAATTAAAACTAATTTAGTGAGTATTTTTTTAATTCCTGATTTATAATGTCGATTTTTTTTCGTAGTTTAAGTTTTCACAATTTGGAGAAAGTTATAATTTTGATCAAATCTTTAATTTTATTTTACTTATATTTTTATTTTATCCAATGAATCTTAAAATCAACATATTTACTTAATTTATTGTAAAATCAATTTAATTAACTAAAGAATTAAAACATTTAAATGTATGTAAGATTAAACGTTAAATTAAAATTATGAATTTTTAAAAACATGGAAACTAAGATTGAGAAAAATAGAATAATAAAAATCACAGCTGAAAAGTTAAAGAATAACCAAAATTATAATACATAGTAAAAAATAACATTATGTTATGGTATAGTTATTTATCACTTATAAAATACAATTCTTATATTTAAATACTATTTATTTAAAATTCTAAACATAATATATAATATATTTAAAAACATTTATTTAATTTAAATTTTAATTATATAAAATAAACAGCAGTCAGTCATTCATATTAGAGTGGTAGATTATTCTTCTCATAACTTAATCCTGTTCAACTCTTCTACCGCTTATTCCCGTCAAATGAAAATTCAGCGCAACACAAATTCTCATACACAACATAGAAGAGGAAAATACCAAGAAATTGCTTTTTTTTCTTCTTCTTTCTAGATAACACTCTTCTTTTGTTAACCTCGATCGAAAACTGTTTATATGGTGATGAAAAATGCTAAACTTTATCTAAGAAAAACTTTCTATCTATATATAGATAGATAATAAAAGGAGACCTGTTTCTGACAAAAAAGTTACACATATTATAAAATTACAATCTTATTTTAAAAATAAAATTCACGCGATTTTTAGAATTTAAAACGTTAGCGTACTAAAATAATTAACAATATTTAAAATAAAATTATTAAGAAAAACATTAATTCATAATAAATAAAAACTAAAACACCACAACTACAACAAAAATTGAAAGGAAATATATATATACACACACTAAAAATTTAAAATTAAAAAAAAAATCAAATCAAAGATGAATAGAATTTACATTTTACAGCTCAAATTAAATCAATGATTATTTGGTATCAAGGGTCGAACCCAATTATAACATAGATAAATCAGATACCGATCATGTCATATCGAAAATGAGTTTAAATGACAGGATAATGTTTAATAAAAAAAAAGGCTACAAGCAAAATCAGATATAGAATAAGATAGAAAAAAATATATGAAAAACGTAAGAGTGAAGATAATAGATAACAATTTAGCTAAAAATTCCTTTATTTCTGGAAAACTTAATTCTGTAGCTTAGATTATCTTTCTTCTTGACTGGATCAAATTAAAATCCATTATTTAGTTTTAAGACCAACGTAATCACCAAGTCGAAATTAAAGGACTAACCGATTTGATATGAGTTTCACAATAGCAATTCAATTCTTAAGTATTGGTAATAGAGGGCTTGTTTCTTGATAAAAAAAAAAGTCTAAATATGTGTAAATTACATTTTCTTGCTACCACAAATTATGTAGCATCTCGTAGTTGGACCGGACCATTATCTCTACTTTAATTAACACCAAAAAAAGTTGAACAACCAAACAAAAAATGGGTTACATAATAGGAGTTGGGTTACTCTTAACCAGTCTTAAACGAGATTCCTCACATATTGTTCTCCAAGACTTTTCTTTCTCCGACTCCATATAATTTTAATTCCGTTGGGCCTAATATACATGCTCAAAATTATGTTTGATCTATCAAACTAATAGGTTTATCATTAATGCAACCTTCACGGGTGCAAAATGAAGTAGAAACTAATTTCTTCATATAAAGAGAAACACTAAAGGCATTAATGTTAAATAAAACTAAAGTTCACTAGGGTTCTGTATTTATGAAGATTGAAAGAGATTGTTAATAAAGAAAGAAAGAAAGGGAAAAGAGTAATTGTGAAAGGGCATAGTTGGAGAGAAGAAAATATAGTTGGAAGGAAGTGAGAAAGAGAAGGGGAATGGTATGATCCCGGGAATGGAGTGAGAGAAAGAAGAGTGGGGGCATTACAGAGGCTTTGTTGTCAGATGACCCGCAAGAGTTCAGAACAGATTCCACAAACAGAATAAGTGCAGACGGATGTGCATTGGGCCTCTACGCTACGCATTAGCATTTTCTCACTAATCCAACGGCTCCAATCATTTTTCTTTTTTTCTTTTTTCCTTTCCTTTAAAATTACTTTATCAACCCTTTAATCCTATCCTAATTGTCCCGTGTATTTTCTCTCTCACTCACTCACTCTCCTTTTCTTGTTCTGTTCTGTGTTTCTCAAGTTTACCTATTAGTTGCCACCAGCCACAGCCACAGCCACAGCAGCAGCAGCCCCGATACATTCGGCCATGCTCCTGTCCGTTTCTGTGCGTCCCACTCTTCCACTTTCTTATTCTCACTCACACCCCCAAAATTCTCTTTCTCTTTCTCTTTCTTTTTACATATTTCATTTCTTTTTTATTTCTTCATTTTCTAAAAAACAATGCCATAACAAAATATCAAAATTCATTATTTTTTTCTCAAGCAATTAACATTTCTATGCTATTTTATATATTATTTAATTACACATTATCATATACAATACTTTGCTTGATGCTAATTAATTTTAAAATACAATTTAATACAAACTCTATAACTCATCTTACTGATAGTGTATGTTGGCCTTATTTTGGCAGATATATCTGAGGAGGTAGTGCTAGGAAATCTCACACCGCCTGTTTAAAATTGTTCTATTTTTTCTATTAAAATTTTAAGCATTATACATGTATAATAAAGATTAAAGATAAAATTTAAAAGACAATCATTTTTTGTTACTTTTTTCATCTAATTCATACAAAAATTAAGAATATATTAAAACTCGTTTAATATATATATATAGAAGTTGTAATGTTGTGTGGAATGCCTGTATATTTATTAAGAAAATGAGTTTAATTATACTTTGGGATATAAAGAAGGATATTTAAAAAGAGTTTTATGATTGTTTTTAACTCTTAAAAATGATAAGCATTTGTATGTTTGTTCAAATACATAAATTAAATAAAATCAAAATAAAAGAAGGAAAATATTATAGGATTAAAATATATTTAAGTTATTGTATGTTTTATCGAAGAAACAACTAACAAAGACTATAAACGGTCTGGAGAAAGTCCCGGCATTCTTTTGGGTAACCACGATTCTACTTCCACTTTATTTTATTTTATTATTGTTATGTTCAGTTCTTGGATAATCTCAATGATTCCCAATCCCCTCAAGTCTGTGATGGGTAATTTTTTTCGTTGTGGTGATGATGTAGTTAATTATATTAAAGCAAAATTTGTAGAGCAAAGATGAGGTTTGAGGTTTGGTGATAGAATTGTTAGTATAAGAAATAGAATAAATAAATAAAAATGTAATGTTATTGGAGGTATTAGGGTAGTTGAATAGAGTGAGTGAGGGGAATAAAGGGTGGTGGAAAAGCGCGTGAAGTTTGCAGCGAAAGCAGCGAAGCGAGACAAAATGCAACCCACAGTGGTTCCCTGGAGCTGACAGCTGCTACCCCACATCCTGAAGATGAGGGTTGGACACGCGCAGAGGGAGAGCGTGTGAGATGTATGTATTTCTACCCTTAAATGAACAACAATGTCAATATCTAAAGCCTCCCTCCGTAGCCAGTTAGTTCTCATTTGTATTGCTTCCAAAATCTCTCTGTGGGGGGTATGTGCGTTGTTCAGTACAACTAGTTTTGGTGCACCTAGCTAGCTGTTCATTTGATTTTGCCGGCTGGCTCGCTCGCTCGCTGCCGAGCTTCCTAGTCGCAGGTAATAACGGCGCATCTTATCCGATCAGATAACAAATTAATTAATTTATATATATATATTTATATGGTGGTGGCTACCTTTGTGTTGTGTTGTGTTGTGCTTTCCATTAATTGTTGTTGCCAACAATGACAGCTCCAATCCAAAAACATGGAGGCGATCACTGCTTCCTTAGAGAGGTCTCTTCAAAACTGTTCTTTAAACAACGATAACCACCAGAGCAGGAGGGAAGACGAGTCAGCCGCAGATGCAGCAGTAGCACCAGGCTTAGGAATCTCATCCACCTCAGACCATGTCCCGGACCAGGATAATAATCATCGTATCTCTAACTCCGACACCACCTTAGAGCTCAACTCTCACATCTCACTCCCTTATCACTGGGAACAATGCCTAGATTTAAAGGTTCAATCCCCTTTCCTTTTTCTCCTTTTCCCCCTCCTCCCCGTTTATTATTATTTTCTTTTATCTAATCTTCCCTCTTCTCTTCTCTTCTCTTCTAACAAATCATATATAAAACCTATTCTCCCTGCATGAAACTGGATCTTGCCTCTCCCTCTTCCCTTTCCACTTCACATTCGCTCACGGGTTGGAGCCTGTGTACGTTGTTGTGTATCCCATGCCCTTCTTTCCAACACGACAGTTCTGCACATGCTTACCCCAAAACCCTAGAAAAAGAATTTTGTTTTTCATTTCCTTTTTTTTCTCTATTAGGGAAGCAAGATGCAACTTTTCCGAGTTAGACCACCCTCAAGTCATAGACAGCATTTATTGCTTCTTTTCTGTTATTGGGGAATTTAATTTGGGAATACGTATACAAGGTGTGTGTATATATATGCACACACATGTATATATGTTCTCTCTCTAGTTAGCTAGCTTGCAGAAGAGAAGGACCAGGGGAAAAAGTATGATTTTCCTTTAATATATCTGTTTGATCCTAGGTATATGTAATTGTGATCCGGGTAAGAGGGGCGTGTTATTATTTTCGTTTTGTATTTCCGTGGGTTGGTTTGTTTTGAATTTGTTATATTTAGTGAAAAGAAGGTTGTGGGTGTGAATGTGTGATTGATGAGTGGTGTGTGTATATATGCAACAGACGGGGGAAATTTATTACATTAACTGGAGGAACGGAATGAAAGCAAAGGAGGATCCAAGAAGAGGAGAAGTGGCAGAGTATGGTGTTAGTAGGGATTGTGAATCGGAAGAAGAGAGCTGGTACGACAGCGAAGAGTCTTCATCAGAGTCATGCCCTTCTTCATCCAAAGAGAACTATCAGGGTTCGGTAGAGAAACAGAATGTTTTGGTGGTGGCTGGGTGCAAGGGCTGTCTCATGTATTTCATGGTGCCCAAGCAGGTTGAAGACTGCCCAAAATGTAGTGGTCAACTCCTCCACTTCGATCGATCCGAAAATGGCTCACCATGATTTCCACTTCTCTTTTTTTTCTCAATTCCACCCTTCCCCCCCTCCTTCTCCTTGTGTTTTTTTTTTTCTCCTTTTCTTTCCTACTGTTAGTGTGAAACTATAGTTCTTTCTCTTTTTTGTTTATTATTTTTAGGATCAAATTTTCAATCTTTTCATCTAAGACACCCTTCTTCCTCGCACTTCGATCTTCACCATAGGTTTTCATTTTTTTATTATTATTATTATTAATTACTGTTATTAATTTAACATTTTGTGTTTTTTCTCGGTCCTCAATAAATAAAATGACATATATTCGGTCAATATCTACAGTGCTGGCAGTAAGGTCAGTTTTAGAAGAACGAAAGAATAATATTTGTAATGATTGCGACGTGTAGCGTTCGTGCCTTTTCATATATTACTTTAAAAAAATTAAATCGATGCATTGTCTCTTGTTGATTTTGTGTTTTACCGTCTAGGTCCCCTGTAGTTACTTAGTGCCATTATTTCATTTTTTATTTATTAATATCATATGCATGCTTCTGTCTCTTGTATAGTCAAATGACACTATAATATACATATTTAACTACAACACAGTTCAAATATTTTAAAGGGAACGATTTATTTCATTTAATATTTAAAAAAATAACCCATTTTAAGATAAACGAGTGAAATATGAGATTTAGTTAAGGTTGAGTAAGTGTTGAAGTGGAGAGAAGAGAGAGAAAATAATCTTGAATAAGTTTTGTCTCTGTATAAATATTAATTTATGCTAACAGGTTAACTCGAGAGTGCAGAAAAAGGCGTGGGTGTTAAAAAAGCAAAGTAAAAAATGAAAGAAAAAGTCAGAATATTGATTAAAAATAACGTTTATGCTTAACACGTGCACTTAGTTTGAAGGGAGTTTAAAACATTCTTTTTGGTAAATAAAAAAAAATTATTCGAAGAAAAAAGAGACGGAGAGGGTAGAGAGTAGAGAAATTCAAAAATGGTATGAATTGACCTAATAAAGAAAGTGTTTACTATACACTCATAATTCGATATTCTCGGCGTATAAGCAGGGTAGGATTTAAATTAAAACACATGATTATGGGTTATTGTTGAATGTGATTTATAAGGTAGACGTTAGATGAAAGTTGCCGTTTATGAGGGTGGCATAGTTTAAAGTTGAGTTTTTGGTAAAGTATGGGTTGGTTCTGGTCAACTGCTTCGGCGTGTTTGACAGAACTCTCTGAATAAAAAATAGGAAAATAAATTAACATAAGGAGGTTTGGAGAATGTGGCTGAGTCGTGAGTGGGTGTGTTTCAATGATTCCCCCACTGCCAAATTAACAACACCATATTCAACAATGCTTGCCACATAACACCATTTTACATTCTACTTTATTATGTAAAAATCTTATGATCTTGTAAAACATCACATGATAATCCATTATTATATATTTATAGCATGTTTGGAACAACTTAAAATAATTTTTTCTTATATTAAAACATAAATATTTGGGAATTTGACTGAAATTTATATTTTTAAAATAAACCGTTTTGAATTTACAAATTTATAACTTATGATTTTTTTTCAACATGTTTTCATTGTTTTATTATATAAAAAACGTTTTCTTTTATTCCAAATAATATTAATTATTTTCCAATAAGTTTTTGACAAATTGATCTCAATAAAAAGTAAATTTAAGCTCAATCCATTATCGATTATTAAAATGGATATTTGAAACCATTATACTTTAGTTCTTCCATCCACGCATGTTTACATATAGGTGGGGTAATGCGTATAATTAGATTCTATTTTTTGTTGTTGAATCATATATTGCCAGCTACATACATTATTGGGTGAGTGCGTGCCTATTTCCATAATATTTTCGTCTTTTACATTTTTCCAACATTTATCCTTTTTCAGGAGAGGTTTGAGGTATTCGTCATATTATTCTCTAAGTAGTTCATATTTTAAATAAATCACATTTCTCTGCAAACTGCAAAATTTGTACCCTAGGATGGATTTGCAAACTACAAAAATAAAGCTTTTTACCAATTAAAATATAATTACTAAATATATTCAAGTATTCAAAAAAATAAAGTTTAACTTCAACCAACGTCCAAATAAGACATTTTAAATTTAAATAAAAAGTACATTAAACATTAAATTATTTAACAAAATATAAAACAATAATTTTTTATTAATAATATTTAATCTTACTCATGATGTAGTTTATTTTTCGATTTTTTATTATTTGAATATTTTTCCACTATTTACAATACAATATATTATAAATAATAAATAAATAAATTAAAATATATTAATAATTTTTATAATTTTTTAACTTCAAGTTTTGCTAAGATAATATTAATAAAGTCAATCACAACATTTGATAAATTGTTTAGAGTTTAAGATTTAAGTTTTAACTTCAACTTCTAAATGATGTGACATTTTTGGCTAAGAGGTAAGAGTGATCCAAAATTATCTTCTTTAGCCCCACATTTGATCCTCATCCTCTTTTTATATTAAAGGAAGTACATTCAAAAGGTAATTGGATGATTTAAGATGGAAGATTCTAAAGTTATAAACACCCATTTGATAATGTCCATATGTCTTTCTATGTTCAATTCTACTCGAATTGATTTAGAAAAGGAGTGCAAGACCTATGTTCCTTATCCATGTACAATAGGCAGTTTAATGCATGCAATGGTATGCATACGACCAAACATGGAACATCCAATCAATTGATGATTGGTTATATAAATAATCTTAGGAAGGAACCCTAACATACCTTATATATATTCAACTACCTCAAGGGATTGAAGGACATTGATCTCATCTTCAAGGATGATTTAATATACTCTTATTGGATTCTCTTATTCTAATTATACTATAAATTTGAAAGTTAAACAATTTGTTATTGGTTATACATTCATTTGACGAACCTTTGTTTAGTTGAAAGGTTATTCTCTAAACTACAATAACCTTGTAAACCACTAAAATGAAGTATGTGTGACATTGGAAAAAAAAAAAACTAAGGAGAATATTTGGTTTGAATATTATGATGAATGAGCTTAGATTTTAATAGCATAAGACTGTTATATTTTGTGTTAGTTTAACAAATTGTGTTAGCTAATAAACATATTCAACATGAATGAACCAAAATCATTGACATTAGATATAATTTTATTTGGATTCAAGAGAGGGTTGAAGTGAATAAGGTATACAAAAAGAGAGATCTTTTATTATGTTTACATAGACAATTCCTAAGGGCAAGTTCATGCATTGGCGGTACTTGCTGAACTTTTATTGTTAAGAGTAGTGTTGATGATAAAGATTGCAGGTTAATGTGAAGTTTGTTAGATGATATCCTGAACTCTATTTTCTTGTGATATATGATTTAGAAGTGTAGAATGTCTAGTAAAATAGATGGTCTAGTAAACAAAAAGTATTAATGTTTTATTAGTTAATTAGGTTCCTATTTTTTAATTATGACTAACTTTATACTCTTTTTTATTCCTTATATTTGAGTGATTTGTTTATAGTAGAGCGTGATAGTGACATAATAGTCAAATTGGTTGTATCATCAACATTTATTATTTTTTTATGTATATATGAGACTTGTTTTATCTACATGTTAATTTTATGATTATGTGTTTTTTTTTTCTCTTTATTGTTGTATCTATTCAATATTTTGCACAAATTTTTTTTAATGATTCCAAAGTTTGTAAGGATCTAAGGCTATAAAGTTCATTGTCAATATGTAGAATAATAAATCTGATTCCCCGTTATATACATTGATAAATTATTCTTTTAATTTTAAGAAAAATTTATTGGCTTTGACCCTATTGGAAAAGAACATTTTTCCTTAATGATTTCATTCAAAGGTGTGACCATGATGCTAATTTTTTTACAATTCTTCTCTAAAAACTATGCAATAGTCCTTATCTTTACTTCATCAACTTGAACTCCTTTGGAGCTTTGTAACCAATCCAAGAAAGACAACATTGTCCACCTCAAAGATGTATTTTTCTTTATTCATGCATAATATTTCTTTACTAAGCATTTCAAGCACACATATTTCATATTTATTTCCTTAAAAACTTTCTTCATTTTTCTTTTCTTGACAGGAATAAAAGAGGAGAAGAAGAGAATTAGTTAGTGCATTTGTTTTGTTTGATTTATTAATTATTATTAGTGGTGGGAAAGATTCTGAATTGAATTAGAATGCATGATATGATAGAGAAAGTGGAGGTTGGGTGCAGAATGCAGATGAAGGGAGGTCCAAAAGGACTGTGGGTGTGTCTCATAGGCATAGCTGGAGTCTGAGAAAACAAAGGAATCTTTTTCTTTTATAGAACAGTGGGGAATCTATGGATAGAGGTCGTGGTGACAGTGGCAGGAGGCAGCAGTGCATTGTTGTACAGATAGAAAGAGATAGATGGGAAGGGAGTATGGAGAAAAGGAACAAATGGATCCATTAGTTGAGTTGGTCAAAGACAAATAACCTCATTTCTCCCATTCACCTTTTCCATTACTTGGCTGCTGCTGCTGCTCATTCATTATGCACCTAGCTAGGTTCTACCTATTATACCTTAGCTTATATATGACAAATGCTATGCTGCTCGTTAAAAGGAAATACGTAACGTAATCACGGGCAATAAACCCCTTTCTTCGTCTTTTCTGTTATATCATTCTTAATTGGGTCTGGTCCCATGTTCTACCTAGCCCATTCTCAACATTCGCCATTCATCTCTTCAATAGGGCCTTCCCATCATCTCATATGGACCTCCTACTACTTCCTTTCTCCTTTCTCCTTTCTCCTCACCACACTACATAACATTACACTCCTCCCTATACCAATAACAACAAATCAATTTAAATCAAACATTCTAAATATTTTTAATTCTTCTAAATATGACCTTTATTCTTTTATTTTAGTTTATAAAAAATATTTGTTACTTTTAGATTTTGCCAATCCTTTTAGTATTTTTCCTTTTAAGTCCTTATTCTAACTAATGTAACTAACTTTGATGTTAAAAATGAAAAGTATTAATTATGATAATTAAAGTAATAAAATACTAACATAGTTTTAAATTATTTTTAGGCATGCGAGTCAAGCACTGCATTTATTATTTTTTTAAAATAAAAACTTACATATACACTATCATTAATTTTTAATTTTTATATATTACGAACAATAAGGCTTATATTATTTTTTTTTGGAAAGAACTACTCATTTTTTTTCTTCACAAAATATTTTAAAAGGAATATAATTACACATAATTTTTATTGATTTAAAATTATTCTTACTTCTGTATTCATATATTTTACTTATGAAATTACATTTTATTAAAAAATATATAATTTACTTGCAAAACATATAATTTAATTTTGAAATTAAAATTAAAATTTTGTTTTCTGGTAATATGATTTTTTTAATATATCACAAACAATATCTTTAAAAAAATTAATTAAATTATTAAATACATTTTATAATTTTAAATCACTTATTAAATGTAATGTTAAATTAATATTTTTTATTCTTAAAAATAATATATTTTCAAACTATTTTAAATGCATCTTGTTAGTGATCATTCTAGACGCATAAAACTATAATTAATGTAATGTAAAATACAATAATATATGTAACGACACTGTAAAGTAATTTTTTGTGAAAAAAAGTAATGATTATTTAAGAAAATTAATGTCAAATTATTTTTTATATTATATTAATAATTAAAAATAAAAATATTCTTCTTCCAAAACAATTAATTGCATTAATTAATTAAACTACGTTTCTGCAAATAAATTTAATTATCTTGTTTTAAAAATATTTTTTTATTTGTGTTATCTTCGGATTAGTGTTAAACAATTTTAGTTAAAGATTAAAATTAAAAAACAGAAAAAATATAAGATATATAAATTAAAAATTCTTTTAAGGAATTAAATTTAAATATGGTGATATTTAGATAGTCTTAAAACATATTAAATAGTTGAATTATTATTATACATAGGTATAGATATAAAGTATTTAAAAATAATAGAGAAAATTGGACGAAATTTAGATGACTTAAAATGTAAGTGAGAATATATTTAAAAAATGCATAAAAGTATTAGGAAAGGCATAAAAAAGGACATGTAACCGAACATAGTGAGATTCCACAAGTGATGAACAAAGATCCCTAGAGTTAGAAATTAGAAATGCTCGCAGTTATTTGTGAAAACAAAATCACAAGGGTTTGGTTTTGGGAGCCAATACTACCTGCGCCTTTCACCTGCGCAGCGCCTGCACTCTGTCTGTTATTGTGAGTGCGAAATCGGGTTAGTTGGGTTGTCGGTGCGGGTCGGTATCACAGAAAAACATGGTTGCCGAGATGAATATCCGTGAATTGTCCATATCTAAGAATGATCGTACTTCAATGCCTGCCATTGCCAATTCCAAATTCCTTACTCTGCCCACCATTTTGACTCTTGGCCGTGTCGCCTCTATACCTCTTCTTGTTGCCAGTACGTTTCGTTTTCTCTTTTACTTGTTATAATTTAATTTTTGCCTATCTCGAATCATGCAATTCAATTTCTTTCTTCCTAATTTCTTTCCCAAATTTCACCTGCTTCCATCGTCTAGATTGTCTTGTTACAATTCTGTATTGTGTACTTATTTGATGTGATCAAATCAAATGTTTTCCCTTGTATTTTGCTTAGCCTTCTTCATGGATGGTTGGCGAGGAACAGTTGCTACTACAGGTATCTTCACCGCTGCAGCAGTTACAGATTGGCTTGATGGTTATATTGCTCGTAAGGTACCTACTCTTAATTTTTTATACTTTCTCTCTCTCTCTCTCTTCCCTTTTGGTACACTTAACGTTGGAAGCATTTCCGGTTTTCAACTTAACTTATTTATTAACACAAAGTCTCTTACTTGCTATGCAGATGAAAATGAAATCTACATTTGGTGCCTTTTTAGATCCAGTAGCTGATAAGGTAACTTTCTTTAGCTAGTAGTTTCTCTCAGCAATATGTGAATTTAATTTTTACTGAAACTGCATGCAGCTCATGGTTTCTGCCACATTGGTCTTATTATGTACTAGACCTTTGGAAGTTGCTGTGTTTGGACAATTTCCATGGCTATTGATTATTCCTTCAATCACCATAATTGGTAGAGAGGTAATGCATACATATGTCTCGTATCTGCAATTTCTAGGATTTTATTACTCGTGGAACCTTTCAAGCAATGGAACTTATGCATCTTCATTCTTTTGTATTTCCTTAACTTATTCTATCTTGTTTAGTGTATAATGTAATTCTTTGTTATTAAATTAGCTTCAAACCGGTTTATACTACTTTCCATGGAATCTGAATTATTAATGGCTATTTATTCACACTAGAATGCGCTAAAACATAGGTTTGGTTAAATTCTCTGCATGAATATCTGGAAAATCCATTGTTTTATTTATCAATAGCATAATTCTGAGTCTGTAAATTTGGGTTCACTTATGGTTGTTGTGCTCCAACTCTCATGGTATGACCATTGAGACTACCTGAACCTCCGGAGGACAGAATCAATGATGTTCTGATAATGTGCACCATCTTGTTTATGTAGTGTGCAAAGCATCTTTAATATTTGTGTTGATGGTTTAAATCCTTATCCAAAAGCCACCAAACCTGTGTCTGACTATCAGATCCATTCTTCAACGTGAGAATAGAAGTGAATGTGAACTGCAGTATGACTCTATGTGTATATGTACTCCCATTTCACCTATCAAGGAAAGTTAGTATGACTGTTTTTTGCTCGGATGTAGAATTGCAACACATATATAGACCACAGACCTGAGTTCAGGATAATTAAGAGTCGTAATCATGAATAGTCCAGATATCACTCTTACATTCGGGGGTTATTGCTTATCATAGATGGAGGGGTAATTATTCTAGATCCGTTGTTTGTGCATGTTAGCTTGCATGTATGCAGCCATATTTGTTTATATACGATTCTAGTTTTATATAGTTCGTCTGTTTTCCTTTTCATTTTCCATTTAATTTTCCTTTCAAGTCATCATACCTTTTCTGCTATACTCAGTGAATTGAGAACAAATGTTTTACAATTTCTTCTTGTAACATGCAAATAGATAACCATGTCGGCACTCAGGGAATGGGCTGCTTCCCAGGGTAGCAAGCTTCTAGAGGTTTGTTTTATTTCCTGTTCACTTGAGTCAATTGTGTGCTCTACATCCGAAGTTATGAGCTTGTACAATTAAGCAAAAGTTAACAGGTTGTTGCAGTTAATAATCTGGGGAAATGGAAAACAGCCACACAGATGGTGGCGTTAATTATCCTCCTTGCTACCCGGGACTGCAGGTATTTTTTTTCTTTGCATTTCATGGAAACTCTTTTATTTGCAATCGAAAGAAAAACTGTTGATCCCGTCCCTGTTTGACATATGTGGTTGCATCCTTTTTCAGTCGTGGAGGACCTGCCATTTTGGTAGGATCTGGTGTTGTCTTGCTTTACATTTCAGCAGGGCTTTCCTTATGGTCATTTGTAGTATATACGAGGGAAATTTGCAAGGTGTTGCGGAGGTAGAATGGTTGTTTGCTCTTTGCTTTCACATATATCCACTTCTTTGGTGGTTTTTTTTTTTATAATTTCTTACTAAAAAGTTTGGCTAGTCCATGGAAGGGAAAGCACTCCTTGTGACAAATATATGTAATGTTTACTTTCCATAATCTCCAACTCTGCAAAGTAACACCATTTTTCCTATTCTTGGAGATTGTGTTGTTTTTTTCCCGTAGTCAACCCAGGTAAAGAAAAGAAGAAACAAAAAGAAAAAATGACCTGTGGATTGAATTGGAAGAATCTAGGTTACTAGTCATGCGGATCGAATTCCTATCTACATTTTGGAGCCTATTAAAGTTTGCTACAGGAGAAATTTCACTAGAGGAATTATTGTATGGTAGTTGTTGACTCTTAAATTGGTTTTGTTCTGGTCATATTATTTGACAACACTTAAATACAAGAGTTATTTTCAGTGTCCGGTAATGTTTGAATATTCCATGCCATTTGACCTTACCTTTCTTTTTATGTGTATTTCCATTTTACTTTGTGCCCTTTGCATTTATGGTTTGAGCAACAATAGTTGCTTGAAGATGTCTTGAAATTCAGGCACCTTACTTATTATTCATAATTTTATTTGAATTTTAATGAACTTGAACATTAAAATGCTCTTATCTCCGTATATATATGGTTGATAGAGAAGTTTTTAATGCAGAAGTCAGTGACAAAATCATCAGACTGGTGTTCACTTATTTGGTGGATTTCACAATGTTAGATGCCCTTCATTTTACTTGACACTTCCTCGGTAATTCAGTTATTTAATACTGTGATAAGACCTGAATTTAATTTGGAAATATCCGTAAGCTCCACCAATGTTCGCAACAAATTCAAATGTGTAACATTTCTTGGAATCTTTAGCTGTGTCTTTGAAGATGATGAGATGTCTTTGGAGCCCAGTGATAGAGTATGTCATTTATTTTTTTTGTCTTGCCATGAATTTCTTCCATAGCATTTGTTTATAAACTAATCATGTTTGTGGGACATTGACTGTCATTGATTAGATGATTTTTTTTTATCGACTAATATTTTAGTCTTTGTATTGCAAAGGATAAAAGTTTTTTACATTATTAAAAACTATAATAAATAATTACTTTTGCTATGTACAGTTTATTATAATTAAAATTGATGATAAATAAATATATTCGAGTATATAAATTATATTTTTGAATTTACAAAGATCAATTCACACTATGATATGAATTTTGTTTGTTACAAAGGTGTTTATATCACTTACTATTTTCGTAGTGTTGAAAGCAAAATGGTTTTAACATGGCTGGTTTTGGAAGAAAGACAATTCTCCAAAATAGGTTTTGTAAGTCTTCTCACCTCTTTGGTTCAAGACTGAGAGCTATGAGTCGTTCTGGTATAAATTAGCATTTGGACATGGTCCATAATAGAATAAAATGGACGGGAGACGAGTTATCAAAGGGTCTGTATTTGCTTTCCAGCATAATCTCTCTCTAAATTAGCTAAGATATCTGTGATGCTTTGTAGATTTATCTCACTTTATTATCTTAATTTGCACAGTTAAGTCATTCAATCCAATTATCGCTCAATTAATGTAATGTTTAAACACTTAATGATATTATAAGATTCACTTATGTCTGTTAAAGACACTATTCAGTACAACATTAACTGTAAGTTAATAAAAACATGTAAATACACCATCAGGAGTAAGGGAGATCTTTTCATACTCATTATATTATCTTCACTAAAAATATTCTTTTGTTCTTACCGAAACTTGAGTGTCAGAACATTCCTTTCTTTGTGATCAATCAACACTGTGAATCACTGTTTGCAAAGAAGTCATTTGATAGTCACCTCAAGAGTTATCCAACTTCATCTTGACAAGAAGAGATTTAACTATACTCCCAATAATATTGTTCTTGCTCTTATTACCATAGGTGTTTAGATAAAAAAAAATATTAAAGAGAACCAAAGATGTGGACAAATTATTTTTAATTCATAGAAATATTTTCAAATTTATATTAATTAAGAATATAATTATTCTGTTACGCCCAATCATTTAAAATTTTCTTAGAGTTTAGTTGAGGGATAATTTAAATATACTTATTTATTTATTTTTTAATATATTTTTAGAAATAAAATCATGATAGAGTTTCCAAATTCTAAATATTGATCTATCCTGACAGTTTTGAGATCGTAATAATAATATTAAAAATTAATAATGTATATTTGTGGGTGCAAGATGACTAGGTTTTGGGGTTAAATTTGGTTTATAAAAATTAAGACTCATTTTAGATACAAATTATATGAACAAGTTAACACACTACGTCGTTTGGCTACGGTTTATATCAATGCAGTGGACGATGTATGCCCGTTTGGCTATGCTGGAAAACGCGTGAACACACTACGTCCTACCCGACAACAACAAAATTTTGCACCTTTTGTCTGAGACTGAGACTGGTAGAGTCATAGAGACATTTATCCTGACCGTGGGAAGCATTGAAGGAATCTTCTATATCTTTTAAATTTCAAAATACCATATAAAATGATGATTGTTTGAACCCGATATATTATAACAGCTGCTAACTATTAGCTGTCTTCATGATATTGTTCCAACAACTAAACCCACTTTGTCTTTTAACTCATTAGTTGTTAATTGTTATACGTCATTTTGTTGTTTTCCTACCCAATAATTCCTAGAAATTTTCAAACATGACATGCATTAGTCTCTGTTAGATTATATTTTTGCATTCTTGCTGGTCTTAACAGTAATTTGTGCTCCTGGTCTCCTACTTCAAACCCTTCGGAATCCATTTTCTAAGCAGTCATATTTCTACATGAGAGAAACTGAAATACTTGCTTTCTTAGAAAGAAACAATATCTGTTTCTGCGTATTGGAGTGTTGAAGAAAAGTATAAGGATCCTGGACATGTGAATGCGCTTCTGTTGCATGTACTATTCTTATCCATCTCTACTATCTAAGTTCTTTCACTCTTCAGTTATTGCATAACTTGATGTAAGTATTTGTTGTCCCTCTCAACTTTGCAATTTTTTTACGGTAATTACTCCTACAGAATCATTACTTTATGCTCATAATACCAACTTCTGTAGCTGTTGTCATTAGACAAAGTTATTCCTTCTACTCCAGAATAAGAATGGATATTTGCATTTACAAATTCATTGTTTGGGTTTCATCTATTCTGTGGTTGATACGGGTGTCTTCGGGAGACGTTCTTGATGACAACATCCTGATAGACTGTGGATCCCCCAAAAATACTGAGGTGGGGGCACGATTATTTCAAGCAGATAACTCCTCTGCTCACTTACTTTCAACTTCAGAGCTTATTTTGGCTAAGGCAAACTCCACCCATATTCCCTCATCTTTTGATTCACAACTATACCAGACTTCTCGAATCTTTAGGAGTGTTTCTCAATACACATTCCCAATCAAAAAACAAGGAAGGCACTGGATTCGCTTGTATTTCTCCCCTTTCAATTTTGGAACTTACAATATGAGCACTGCAAAATTCTCTGCTTCTGCTCATGGCATCACACTGCTCAATGATTTTCAAATATACAGTGGCTCTTTGCTAAAAGAATTCTCTTTAAACATAACCGAAAGCCACCTCGTGCTAACCTTTACCCCTTCTTTTGGTTCATTTGCCTTCATCAACGCCATAGAAGTTTTATCCATCCCTGACCATGTTGTTCCTGAGCGTGTTAGCATTGTGAGCCCTCATGTGGATGATAAAGATCTGTGGAATAAGGCACTGGAGACTGCTGCTAGGGTGAATATGGGTAATCAAACTGTGTCTCCTCTTAATGATACTTTGTGGCGTCTATGGGTCTCGGATGATAGATACCTTATACACAGTAATCTCGTGGATTTTGTGTCCAATGTCACAGCAGTTAATTTTACAGAAACAAACATTACTCTAGATATTGCCCCGTCCAAGGTATACGGGACCGTGACTAGATTGAGAACGGGTTCA
>Ga0123342_1002808_pt1 | contig 28667 bp, 16 predicted proteins | sample Turbeawhitnodule_FD_89960 | JGI IMG/M metagenome (GOLD analysis project Ga0123342, IMG submission 89960) | Root nodule microbial communities of legume samples collected from Mexico - Turtle bean Mexico white nodule | ecosystem: Host-associated > Plants > Roots > Nodule | place: Mexico: Nepantla... | reverse complement strand
TGATAAGCCCAACAAATACTCGCTAGGATAGGCTCGAAATGGCTCTGATACCATATTACGAAGTGGACTTTAAGCCTAACTCAACCCCATAAAACCGGCTCATAGGGTTGAGGTTTGCACCCAGTTATATACAATGAAAGGCTTTAATCTCTAGTCGATGTGGGATCTCCAACAGAAATAATAATAATAATAATTTGAATGATATGTCGTATAAGAAATTATGTTAGATTTTGGGATAAGATTGATGTTTCTAGGACTATTTCGGTAATTAAATATCTAATTTGTCTAGTCTGAAATTTGTCTAAAGCTTCAATGAAGAATGATATGTTGGATTTCAACGTGATTAAGTTTTTTGGTATTAATACTTGTCCTGGTAAAGTTCTTCGTCTTCTTCCTGTTAGATGGGAGTTTCCTTCACCAGGCTGGGTTAAAATTAACACTGATGGGGCTGCTAAGGAATATCCTAGTCTTACTACTTGTGAAAGTATTTTCCATGGGAATATGGGGAAATTTATTGGTCCTTTATCTGAGTTTCTTAAAGTTCAAACTGTTATGATTGCTCAGTTTTATGGTATTATACATGTTGTGGAGGAAGCTCAAAAATGAGACTTACTAATGTCTGGTTTAAATGTGATTTTGTATTGGTTTGTGTTGTGTTTAGTGCTATGACTAATGTTCCGTGGATGATTCATAATCGATGAAATACTTGTCTTATTTACTATGGAAAAATCAAGTTTAGGGTTACTCATATTTTTCGTGAAGAGAATGCATATGCTGAGAAGTTGGTTAATTTAGGATTTATTCATAGAGAATCGTTTCATTATATAATAAACTTTCATCTAGTTTGTTCTTAGAATTCTTTATGAATAGTTATAGTTGACCTATGTATCGTTTTTGTTAACATATGAGTTTTGTTTTAGTCTCTCATTATTTTTTTATTTTTTTTAATAATACATTTTTTATGTGATGACAGATGATTGTTATTACTTGATGTGTCAGTCCAACTGAGATATCAAATTGCATAATAATACCTAACATAAATACTTTTATAAAAAAAATAAAATTATCTTCCATTCTACCCATTCTTTATTTCTTTCCAATAATCCTCAAATAAAATTCACTTTTCACTTATTTTCATTTTTTTTTTCTTTTCCTTGCCAAATCGAAAAACAACATTAATTGTACACTGAACTTTATGTTAAAGAAGATTCCTCAATTATTTTAGCATAAAACAGTACAAAACCGACAAGGGTATTCACTCTGAACCATAACCTTGTTTGCTGAGTGAGAAATCAGTTCCGAAAAGATGATGAAGGGTCTCTCCCTGGTGCTCCTCATCCTTCTCATCCACCACAACCTTGTCAACGCCACCAACTGTCTCATAGAGGATTGCCTCATCGGCAACGATTTGGAATCAGAATTCTTATTTGTGTCTCATACGTCAAGAATGCTCTACGATGTGAGCCAATCTCAGTCAGGCAAAACAGGCAACAAAAACAACAAAGCTGTAGATTGTCCAATAATTAAAGGTTACCGCAGCTGCGTGCCATCAAAAAACGGTGGTGGCCCTAACAAAAACTGTGCTGATTACACCAGGAACTGCTAAGAACATGTTCCACTTTCATTTCTTGTTTTGAGGTTGTTTCCATCTTCAAAGTTCCATTTCATGTTTTAAGGTTGTCTTGGAATCTCAGCTGTTTAGTCTAATTTAGTTTCCCTGTCTTGTTATCTGCTAGATTCATACTTCAATTGTGTTGTTCTGTTACTGTCTGTGTATTATGATATCATCTGTGCTCTCAATTTATCAACTCTGCTTCAGAATAATTCCTTGTCAGATTGCAAATAATAAATTACTACCTCTGCAGGTTTTCTTTTATATTTTTGTTTTTGTACATGTTTGATAAATTTTTGCATTATTAGTTCTGGAAAAGTAAAGTTTTGAGAGAAAGAAATGATGAAGAGAAAATCATTGATAAAAAATTAATTTTAGAAATAAGAAATAATTAATTGTTATAGTGATTAAATTAGAAGGATTTTGAAAATTAAAAAAGTGTTGATTTTTAAATTGTTAAATATTTTTTAAATTAAGAAAAATAGAGTGGAAAATAAAGTGAAAAATGGTTGATTTCTGAAATGATATTTGATTGTATAGAGTGGAAAATAAAGTGAAAAAAAAAAAATATTCATATTTAGGTATGAACTGAATCTCAGTAGTATGGGGATGTTTTAAAGTATCATTAGTTTGGCACGTGAACTTAATTAAGATTGCCATGGAATTAGAATAAAATGGTTTTAGTATTAACAAGTTGATTGTCTGATTTATGTTGGATTTGATTTGTTAAACAACGTTTTAAGAGAGATTCAGTAGTGAAGTTTCTTAATTAAAATTATTCAGCTAGCTATCTTAAAATATTATTAAATAAAAACTAGTTTTAAAAATAAAATATAATTAATTATTAATAACATAAATTAAGACAAAATTACATTTGATATTTCATAATGTATTGTTGATTATAGTGATGATTACATAGTGATATATAGTATATTAAGATTAAGAAGATAATAATTGAAAGGTAGATTTGTATATTATATTATAGAGTATACATTATCCGAGGAGAAAGAAAAAATTGAAGAGAAGTTTTTCCAAAGCCACAAATAATGATGGTGAAGAAAGAGATATTTGCTGGCACGAAAGTCACTATTGTCGCTATCCCTTTGTCTGCTCATCATGTTCTTCCAATAACATGAATATTGACCATCTTCGTTGCCAACAACACTCTCCACTACTGTATTTGTTAGACTACTTCAACCATGATAATGCTTCTTGAGGTGAGAGGTTCTTCTTACCTAACTTCTTAAGCCAACAAATATTCCTATTTCTACTTCATCAGGATATCACAACTAGAAACATTTAAATACAATTTCATTCATGATATAATTATAGTTCTCCTTGTGTTTATTCTTTTTTTTTCTTAACTTAACACCCAAAAATTGTTGAGTATGAAGTTATGATCAATTGGGTTGGGCTAGACAGTATGTTTAGTGAGTGAACTTAATCATTGTGTCCCTTTTATAATTTCTATTTAAAGAGATCATTGTACTTGTAATTGGTGTGCAACAGGACAAAATGAAAATCTAATAGTTGCCTGTGTGGATGTAGGTTGCAGTTGGCGACCGAACCACGTTAAATTTGTGTTGTTTATTTTCTGCAGTTGATTCGTGATTATGTATGTTGCTTCCACGTGTTTTTTCCATCAAAAATATCCTTTACACTATTACATAAATTCTAATGGATTTATATAAAGCTTTTAGTAGTTCAAAATATAAACTTAATAATTCACATCATATATATGTATACATCAAAATAAAATCTTTATTTCTTTTCAATGTCGTTCGTGTACCGGTAAATATATATTTTTACTAATGTACATAATACAATCATCACAATTTATAATACACACAAATACATGTAAGGATAAGTTATTGAAATAAATTTCTAACATACAAAATATATATAAAAAGAAATAATTAAATTAGTAATCCATAAATAATCCATGTTTTTATTTATTTTTCTCAATCAAACATAAAAACATACAAAATCTATGTATCATCCACAATCTAATTACATTTTAATATCAATATACAACATTCATATAAACCATATATATGGATCTATACATTAAAGATATTCAATAAGTAAAATATCAATTAACGTCTAATTCAATATCCAAGTCTTAGATTTACAAGCAAACATAAGAGAAATGTTAAGTTCAAGCCATCCAATATTGTGTATCTACATATGATCAAGGTTTGTAATGAAGTACCTCATCAGCTTCTTACCACCTAATGGCTTAGTCTATGTGACATAGACCATCAATGAAGCTAGATGATCTTTGTTACAACATAGAAGTCAATACTAATCACACAAATCAAACAATGATTCATACATTATCCCAAATGTATGACCTCAATTTCATAGAAATTTTATTTTTCCCATACAATACATATCATTTAAAAATTTCACAAATCAATTGAACATACAAACTAATATTCATTTTACATTTATAAAAGTTTTCATACATGATCCAATTATTGAAAAGAAAATAAGAAAAGAAAGAAAGAAGTTATTTTTAGCCTCAGCGAGAATATTTTAGCTTAAGCAAGAATTGGTTCACTTGAGCAAAAAAAAAATTAACTTGAGTAAGAATTAGGCCAATAGAGTTGATTTTTCAGTGTTATTTTCGCTTGAGCGAGAAAGTCTTTGCTTGAGCGAAAACATGATTTGAAACAAATTTGAGTGCAAGACTATTTTTGTTTGAGTGAGAATGCCTCACTTAAGCAAAAATATCATAAAATCAACATCAACGTAAAAGCAAATGTGTTTTCAAAGATCTTTTAAAAATATTCTAATAATATAACTTCTAAAATCCAAAATGATGAATCCAAATCCAAAGACATCATTCAATCCAATATAAATCCTTCACACTCGTATATTCATCAAGCCATAATCAAAATCAATTTAACAAACTTTATGATCTAACATACATATTTAGTTACTAAATTAACTTCTTATCTAAATCAATTCTAAGATTCTATCAAGAACATAAATAACTTCCCTTACCTATAATTTCTTATTTCAAAGAATTTTTAGCTCCACTCGAGGAGTCACTCCAAAATCTAAAGAACTAGAATAAGGTATCCAAACATTATCAAATTTTAGCATGAGCTTAACCAAGTTGAGAGGAGAACTTTTCTCAACTAACTCCACCAAGATTGATGACCAATTCATATGGAAAATGAGAGAAAAATGAATTTTTAGAGTAAACACAAACTTAATGAATTAGTATATAGTGTTTTATTATACTTGTGTGTATTCTTTATGTGTTTAGTGTTTTTTATAAAGTTTCATATATATATATATATATATATATATATATATATATATATATAAATTATCGAAAAAAAAATTAGTTAAATCAAATAACATGAAGCACTTGTGGAATATTTCAACGCTTATATAAAAGTGCATTCAAGATCCCAACCAAAATACTCTATAATTATAAGATAATGTATTAAAATTGTTGTGTGCCTACACTAAAGACACTAGGATAAGCTGATGAGGGTCATAAAAAAACAAAAAAGCTTAGAGTTGGGATACCAGTTAAGTATTCTCATTTGCTTTCTCCAATTATTTATAACATATAGTCCAACTCAATTCCTGTGCTACCAAGAAACATTATTTGTCTTCCTTAATACTTCTATATATATTTAGTCTTTCTTTGCATTTTCTAAACGATAAATGTTCCATCATTCAATTTTAAAAGATATAAACCCTTGCAAACTAAATGATTGTTAGACAACTAAAATATAATTATTTGGTATCATCAAAATTATAATATCTGCTACTTATCAACCCACTCCATTAGTTAAGGAAATTTCTCCTTTCATCTTTATCTTCATCTTTAAAAAACTTTTCTACGTTTACATTTAGATGTAGTCTAAAATAGTTTTAGTATTATGGATTATGATGCTAGTTTTTACTTTTGTTGACCTTCTAGACACCCTTTAGGAAGTCTTGCTTCCCCAAAGTTTAAAAAGTTTTTTCTCAATCAATAGTTATGTGTGCCACAGCTTGGTAGTTTCAATCAATAGTTTTTTCATCATCGCCCTCTACAAGTGCTAATCTAATAAATATATAGTTAAAAATAAATGTAACACCCTCCTTACATGAAAAATTACTTTTAAAACATAAGTTAATGGTTTCTAAGTTTAAAACATTTGTGATTAAAATAACTAGAGTTAAATTAGAATATAAATTCAAAGTACCTATAATCTTAGTCACTAATTTTGGTAATGAGTAGTTGGAAACCTATTCAATGACAAAAAATAAAATTTAAAAACTAATAATCCTCAATTTCTAAATGATCTATAAATCAACCTATATAATAATAAAAAAAAAAAAGTCCCTAAATCAATTTCTATTTAGTGAATTTTTTTATAGTGATTAGTGTGAAACCTTTAAGCTCTAAGGTTAAAAAAAAATTGGGACATATATGATAAGAGTATCTAGAATCGAGAATCTATTTGTTTGAGCCAAATGTGGATGTTGCAACTACTAGAACAATTTTTTTTATCCACTTTAATATTGGTGACACATGCATATAGAGTTCTTCTTTGACATGGTTTCAATGGCCCCATCTCATCACAAAGGAATCATTCTTCTTTACATGGTTTTCCTAGCTTTCCCTTCCCTTATTTGCATATTTGTTACCTTATCCTTTTTCAAAAAATTCATTAAAAAACAGGGTAGTACATACTTAATCAAAATTGATAACCAAATGTTCAAGTTCACAAGAGAGTGATACTAGTAACACCATTGTTTTCTCTATAATTTTTATTTCTTCATGGAGATTAAAAAAATTAATTTAAAATTTAAGTAGTTAGTGACTAAAATTTTGATAGTTAATGTCAAATATCAATATAAAAGTTATTTTATAAATTTTTATTGATAATAGAAAATATTTTAGATATTAATGATTTTTTAATTTATAAAAATAAAATATTTAACTTAGTTAATATAAATGACTAATTTTTTTTCTCTAAATTAATTAATATTTAATAATTTTATTATAGTGATAATAATAATAATAATATAATATAATAATGTGTTTGAATAAGAAATTTAAGGAAGATAATTCATTTTTATAAAGAATTTTTTATAATAAAATATGTTGTTTAGATAAGAAATTTAAAAAAAAAATTAAACTACTAAAATTTTATGAAATTTTTTACCACTATTATTTTGTGTTCCATATTAGTTAGGATTTTCTTGATTAATATCGGAGAGACTAATTTTCTATAGATATTAACTAAAATATTGATATATGTCATTGTTATTATTTTATTGATATTTGTAGTGATCATCTTTTACTATCAACATCAATGTTTTTTTTTCAATTTATTATAATTATTTTTCTATTGCTAATTAGGATAATTTCTTATCTAAACAAGTAAGGGTTGAACATTTGTATTCCCTCGTCAGAAAAAGATGAGTATTTTTGTTATATCCTAGTGATTTTAATCATCGTAATTTTCGAGTTTTCGCTTTGATAATTATTTTTTACTTTTTTGTAATTTTTAATTATATCCTTCAGTGTTAAAGAAGCAATGTATATATTTGTTAAGGAATTACTAGGTGTTGTTAGAGAATATCTAGTAGTGGCACATTATTAAATTCAAGTTTAATTAAATTCAAGTTTAATTAAATTAAAGTTTAGTTGGTAAAACTTTTCCAATAACTTGTCAGCTTTAATAAGTCCAATCTGCACATGAATTCACCAACAAACGACAAAAACGACATCAGATATTTTATTTTAATGCTAATTAATCTTTTATATCGTGTATTGAATAATGTTGGAGTGTTGTTAGAACGTCACATCTTATTATAAAGTTGCATAATTAGTGTGTATAAAGCCTTTATTTTTTATTTATTTATTTAGTTTTTGTAACAATTATCTATTAAAGTTTTAATGAGAACATTTATACAAAATGTTAAATAAAAATCAAATATATATAAAGTAAGAATTTTTTTATCAGCAACAATGTAAAAAGTGGGATAAAACTAATAAAGCTAATAAGAAGATTTTCCTATAAGCAATTACTCTTTACAAGACTTTAAAAAAGTGTGTAATACCTCAATGATAGAGCCCTCTTGGGTTAAAGATGAATATAGCTAAACGATTTATCGAAGTTGTTTTACTATATAGGACGGAGAGTACACCTCCATATTTTCTTTCTATACCCCATAAATATCAAAATTTCCACTTAGTTCTTAAAATAAACCTTTTTTAATCAATAAGTTTTTTTTTTCTGCATAAAAATGGTCTATTTCATACTTGAAGTGAAATTTAGAAACTTTTTTATTTCTAGATTATATAATTTATATATATTTTTTATTAACAATAAATAAATAATAAATATAGATAATTTAAGGGTGGCTCAATTCTTATAAAAAAAATAAGATAAGATTTTACATTTCAACTTACTCCAAACTTCCAACAAAAGCTGTTAAGTAACTAAAGAATGTCACATTCACAGAAACTCACCCTAACAACCGTTAGAGTATACTATTACAACAAATTCCAAAAAAACATCAAACATAAACAAACCAACATAAATCGCCAACAAATATTGAGACTTATAAAAATCATTTTTACAAATAACACAACAATTATATAACTCACTATCTCAACAAAAATCAAATGTAATCATTTTCACACCACAAATAATCCTCATTAAAGTCTTTCTTCACATCACAAATACTCCTCCTTAGATTGTGTAATTCATATATTTTTTTTTACTTTTGAATTGTTAATAAGTCAATTTTAACTTTTGGATATTTTTTTTAACTTACTGAATGTGTAATCTAGAACTCATTTTTAAATGAAAAAAAAAACTTATAAATTATATAATCTAAAAGTAATTTTTTTTCTTTAAATTATGTAATCTAGTGTCTTCCGAATTGCACAATAAAAAAATTAATTTTTAACTTTGTTCCTTGAGTCCATGTGCAACACAATCTAAACAAAGATCACGGCAACGTAAAGGTAGCGAGGACAATGGGACAGCAACGGCAAGGACTGACGAGAACAAGAGGGTAATTTGATCTTTTAATCAATCATATATGGGTGCACATGAAAACCACGAGGGTGCATAAAGAAATAGCCTGAGTGAAGTTGAATTGCTTTTTTATTTTTGGGCCAAATTTGATTAAGCTCGCTAACCGATAAAAAAAACCACTCGCCAAATTCACAACTTGTCCCCTTGAAGCCATGATGAGTTAGGGACTGTTTCTTCCTGCACCTCCATATCTTCTTCTGCCACCTCCATACACAACATGAAAATACATTTTTATCCTTTGTGTCATCCTCATAGAGTAGTTTCTGGATTATGTAATTCGAAAACTCATTTGAAAAAAGACTTCCGGATTACATAACTTGGAAGCTAAATAAGGCTTCCGGATTATGCATTCCAAAAAATAATCATGCATATGAAAAAAGGCTTCCAAATTATGTAATTCAGAAATTAATTACAAATTTAAAAAATGATTTTCAGATTACGTAATCCAAAATATTATAAAGAGGCATTTATAGAAATTCGAAAATTTATGGAGGTGGGAGAAGAAGGTATAGAGAGTTAAGAAGGTATAGAAATTTAGTGGAATCAAATTGAATGAACAACAAACCTTCTTTCATTAGGTAATGCAAGCCATATCTATCACATAACACTATCTCATAAGGTTGAAAATTAAAGCTTTAAAAATATTATTTATTGTGACATCTACTATCATAACTTTCTCCAAATCCCTTTTTGTTTCTCTTTTCCACTTTTTTTTTTTTACTTGTTTTAGGCGACATTATATGTTTACAGTTTTTTTATGATAACAATATATAATAAATATAATTAAAAAATGTAATATAATTGTTATCATAATAAAAGTAATTATCACAACATAAAGAGTACAAATTGTAATATATATAAATTTATTTTTTACTAATTACCATATATCACAGCTTATGAATTTTTTTTTCAATTTTTATAATTGCTGAAGATTATAGAAGTGAACAAATAGTTGAGAGATTGAAGGATAGAAAAAATAAAAAAGGTAAAAGATAAGTACATAAAGAGAAATATATAAGATCAATCTACAAATATTAATTGTTATAGATGAAAAAAATATATAAAGAGTAGAATTGTAATAAAATATGTATATAAAAATATGTATTAAATAAGTTACTTTTTATTAATATTATAATTATACCATAAAAACATTTTCAATTCTTTATATCATAATTATCATATCGATGCTCTGATACATATAAGAAAATTGTAGGTAAGAAGATGGAAAAAAGAAAAAGATGTTTTTATTCTCTTGCGTGTACATTTACATCAATTCATGTATAAGAAATATATACTAGTGTAGGAAGTTTTTCTCTCCAGATTACAATCTAATTAGGTAAGGATCACTAATCATGAGATTCTATTAATTTCATATAATTAGGTACAATATCGTACAATATTGCATACAATAATTGCGTATAATTTGATAATTATTATTTCCTTAATAGAAAGACCCTAGATGGAATATTATGCATGTTGCCTCTACGAGCGTGAAAGTTGGAGTGACCTTTAGGGTGAGGATGATTATGCATGTTGCCTCTACGAGCATGAAAGTTGGAGTGACCTCTGATCTCTTGCACTTGCACAAGCTATGCATGATGATGATTGTGCCGATGGACAAATCTGTGGTCCCTTCTACTTTCGGTTGTAACATGATATCTTTGGTGATTCATTCTTGAATTCTCTAATGAACTTACATCAGAAGACCGAATTCATTCACCATGTTAAGGATTTAAAGAAAATAGCACATAATTGCATGGAATAAAAAAAATCATATAGGTTAAAAGCATATACAAATATGACCAAGAAAATAAAATAAAAAAAGCCAGAAAATGTTCACTTGTGAATGTTAAAAGTAAGCCTTTTTTACATGATAAAAAAAAGACAAACAAAAATGACAACTTTGAAAAAAAAATCATCCTCTGATCAAACAAAACTAAGGAGAACAAAACCAAAATCTTACGATGTTATCAAGTCACAGTCTTTCCTAGGTTTCCAAATCTAAATTCTCTTTCTAACAAAAGGCAGATGAAACCTGGGTCTGAATAAGGAAAATTTCAACATTGTCTGTAGATCTATTGCAACATGGATTGTTTATAAAAAGTAATCATAGTATGATGATAAAAGAAGGAAATCTTTACTCCGAAAGATATTTTAATTTTTAAAATCTAATTTTAAATATTTAGTTTATCTCATCTTGATATTCTTTGTAAATCTATTCTAAAATTATTATATCAAGATGGTAATTAAGGAACAAGAGTTAAAAAGGAAAATATTTTCTATTAAAGCTAATTTAATATTTAAAATCTAATTTTATATATTTCAGCGTTCGAAAGTTAGTTCTTCTATCATTGAAAATTTTATTATCACATTCTAATTTTATTCTAGATGTTTGTCACCATGACTACACCAATATTGACAAAAATAGTTGGGCTTTACACTACTGTCCAGATTTGGAACCGATTAATCACATATTTTGTTTTTCACACACGCGCTGAAATAAAGAAGCTAAAGGTCCAACTCAAGAACCCCAAAAAAGATCGCATTGTCAATACATTCTATTATATATCAAGAAAACGTGGATGTCCCATTGGAGCACTTATCTCGATTGATGAATACATTGAGATTATTCTTGATGGTCTATTTAAGGAATATGACATAACAATTCTCACGCTCAATGTTGTTTTTGACATGAACACACGATATCCTCGATGTGAGTGGTGTGTTGAAAATCTCACATCAATTAAAAATAAAACTAAATTACAATATATAAGTAGGAGCAAACTTCTCATTAATAAACATGTTTAATGAGCATAGTGATGCCTAACATGAAAACTTTCATTAAAAAAAAAACATGTTTAATGAAATTAAGTTAAGTTTAAATTTCATTATCTTAATAAATAAGAAGAAAAATTAAAGAAGTTAAAATTAATTAATACATAAATTAAAAATAATTTTTGTAAGAAGCTAATATAAAAATAATTATAATTATGGGAAATTTATTTTCAACTTATGCAGAATTATTTTTTTCTTACTTTTTTCTTGTAAGTACTTATAAATATATTTATCTTAATAGACAAGTTTTTAAAACATTGTTTTAACTACATCCTTTAAAAAAGTATTATTATATCTTCTTAATAAGAAAATAAAGTTGATAACAAAAACACTCTGGCAAATGATTTCAAAATTCACCTAAATTTAAAAATATCCACATAATTCATAAAATTATTTTTTTAACTATAACATATTTCCCATTTCTCTCCATAGGAATGTGAGGTTCAGTAGTAATCAGATAACAAAATACATTTTTTATTTTTTACAAGAAAAATTAATTAAATTGGAATTTTCACTATATAATAACTAATTCTTAATGATGATATCAATTATTCTTTAATTAAAATTAAATTAAATTAATTCTGATATAACTTATCTTCTTTTATAGTAGTCAAAGTAAGTATAGTAGTCAAAGTAAGTATGATATATCTTCACTTATATTGAAATTAAATTAATTACAATAAAATTTACTATTTACAATAATAATAATAATTGAATTAATTATTAGACAAAAAATATATTTTATTTTTTATAAATTAATTATGTTATTGATTTGTATCATGATTAATTCAATTAATATTGAAAATGGTAACTTGTGTTAATGAAATAAAACTCAATAAAAAAAAACGTAAGCAAATTAATGTTATTAAAAAGGTAACTTATTTATAATTAATTAAATTTGAAAGAAACTTTCTTTAAAAATTAACTAGTATATACAATTAAATACACAACAAAAATAAGTTTCGATTCTGTATTTTGTGTAAAATACACAATGGTATTGTGTTATTCCAATGTGTTTTTATGACACAATACATAAGAGAAGATTTCAGATGTGTATTGTAATGTTAAACTTATTTAAATCAATAAAAAATACATCTTCATCAAGGGAAATTTGCATAATAAAAATGTTTTTTTTTCATACAAAAATTAGGGATAATATAATATATATATATATATATATTATAGTCTTAATTATATAAGGTGTATATTAACATTTATGTTTATAATTATATCACGTATATATTTTATTTTAGTTGTTTAGTATTAGAACATTTTTAATAAATAGCAATGTTAAAGATGAGATTTCATGACTTAATTCTGTTCATCAAAAATTTGAGTCAAGTTAAGTTAAAAAAATATTTTTTTTTCTGATATAAATCAAAATAAACACAGCTCACCTAACCCAAAGATTAAACATGTTTAAGTCGAGTTGAAAATGAGTGAATTTGTAATTTATTTATATAGAAATTTTGAATCTTCATTTAATTCATCAATATTTTTTTACTATTATAAACAAGTAGGTCGTGTGAACCTATAACAAATCATTTTTTATTGTACTGTAATAAATAGGTGAATAAAGTTAATACAGTTCTAACAAATATATAAAATATGTTAGAAAATAAAAAATATTTAAGTGAAATAACTCATCTAGTGAATTGCTGCAATATTTCTAGCTCACTATAAATCAAATTAACTCACTATGATCATTCCAACCATGATTATGGTGTTAGTCAAAATTTTAGAGGTACATATATAAATACTCTTTTCAAACCATCAAGATTGAGAAGCATTATGTTAATCCTTTTTTAAATTATTGTAGAATGAAGCAATGTTTACATAGTTACTATAGGGGCAATTGCTTTCTGCACCTATACTTTTGAACCTGCACCCAACACAATTTTAAAATTTTGAAAATACCCTTCTGAAAATGAAAATCCAGCATTCTGGAAGAGATTATTGTGTTTCAGATATAAAAATCCGGAAACAAAAATCAAAATCCTATTCCGGATAAAAAAAATCTGGAATTGAAAATAATACATTCTGAAAAAATTTATCCATAAGAGATTATTGTGTTCTAGAAAAAGGGATCCGAAATGTAATTTTATATGTACCCTATATTTTTAAGGGTATTTTCGTCTTTTTTACTGTAATTGGGTGCAGTAATATGGTGCAGGAAACAATTGCCTACTATAGGAGTTAACCAGCAAAAGTGGGCTTTGCTGTACTCTATCGCATTGGGCTTTTGGTGTATTCTACCGAATTGGGCTCAACACATTTGAAGAAAGAAAACGGGCAAATTCTTCCTCCATCTCCATTGGTTCTTCCTACACCTCCATTATTAATGTGAATTTTTTTTTGTCCTTTTTTAAAAATTTAAATATTCTAATTCTCTTTTAACATTACAATACACTCCTTCATTTTCTTCCTCTTGTGGAACCGGTACAACTACTCATAATAAATGTGTATTTTTGTTACCAAGAATGGTTTGAATTTCGTCTATGAAAGTATAGTTTCTCTTCCCATACAGATTGCCACAGCGATAACAATCAACGTAAAAGACTTGTCTTATTGCGAAGGTATATTTAATTTTTTTTTCCTGTGAATCTTCCTCACACCATGTTTGGACCTTGTTTTTTTATGTGTTGCTTTGATATTGGATCATACCATCCGATTTTTTTTTATTAAAATCTCGAATTGAAAAATCCATTATATATAATCGAATTCAAGATATCCATAATTATACAATTCAATATATTATTTGAAAAAAATACTGGATTGTACAATTCGATTTGCAATACAAATTAAATGTACACAAAATTGGAAACTAAAATCGAATTTGAGATTGCCTACTGGATTGTACAATCCAATATACAAAACAAATTCACAAACTGGATTGTATAATTTGATATGCAATCTCGGATCCGATTTTAGCTTTCAATTATTCAATCCGATGTCTATATTTTAAATGAGAGGTGTTATGGATTACTCAATCCATACCCACAAACACTACAAGAAAATCATGAAATAAAAACCAATTTTTAGAGACCAAAATAATTAGTTGCAATAGTAACTAAATTAGATAACATTTTAGAAACTAAATAAAAAATTAGTTTCTATTATTGTTAAATAGTTTCTAAATTAGTATCTAATTAGCAACCAAAGTTTTAACTACCAATTATTTAGTTTTTAAAACTTTGGTTGTTAATTAGATACCAATTTAGAAACTATTTAACAATAATAGAAACTAATTTGTAGTTTCTAAAATGATTTCTAATTTAATTACTATTGCAACTAATTATTTTGTTCTCTAAAAATTGGTTTCTATTTTATATATTTTTTTTAAGTAAAATGGTTACGTTTAGAATTTTAAAATTATATGAAAATGTGGGAAGAACCAATGAAAGTAGTGCACGGAAAATTTGCCAAAAAAACGAATCCTTAATGGACTTGTCCATTTTTATTATATAATCTAGAATTTATTTTTTTATATGAAAACAAATCTTATAAATTACACAATCTAAAAATATTTTTTCATAAAAAAAAAATTTAAATTATATAATCTAATATTATCTTCCGAATTCTACAGTAAAAATAATAATTTTTAACATTTTGAATTGTATAATTTAAAATTCTATACTACACAATCTAATATAAAAAAATAACTTTAAGATTGTATAATCAGAAACACTTTGTTCCTTTAATCCATCCACAAATACAAGGTATAAAATAGAAATTAATTTTTAGGGACCAAAATAATTAATTGTAATAGTAACTAAATTAGAGATAATTTTATAAACTAAAAAAAAATTGATTTCTAAATTAGTTTCTATTATTGTTAAATTGTTTATAAATTGGTATCTAATTAGCAACCAAGGTTTTACATACCAAATTTAGAAACTAAATAATTGATAGTTAAAATGGTCCCTAATTTAGTTACTATTGTAACTAATTATTTTGGTCTCTAAAAATTGGTTTTATTTGATAATTTTCTTGTAGTGACAGCAACGGCACGACGAAAAGAGGGAATTTGATTTTTTATTTGCATCACTTCTTGCTCCATTAACACATTGATGACTTTCATTAACTATAGGTTTCAATATGGAAGGAAGTTAAATTTGAAGAATAAAAAAGTTTTTAAGGATCTGAGATTTATAGTTAAAGATTTTAAGACTTGAAACTGATTTTAGTTACTTAGATATAGTGTTTAATATAAATAATCGATATTAAAATAATACCATGCAATATATAACACTATCATTTAATTTTAAAAAGTATACGATTAAAATATAATTATTTAAAAATCATGTTAATCTTTTAACTGAGTTAATGACTCAAAGTATAACTTGAGTATATCTTCAAAATGTACTGCATAAATTTTCTAAACTAGAATGTAGAAAAATTAATTTGAAACTGAGATGAGTTGGTTTAAAAAAATATTTCTTTGTTCTATTATTGATAGAAAGTATCTACTGACTTACATATAATTAATTTCTATTAAAAACCAAACTAATCATTTTTAGTGAAACATACTAGTAAGTATTTTATCCCTTTTGTTTGATGCTACTATCAGTTTTAATCATTGGTGAATAATAATATGCAACAATGCTAAAAGAAATGAACATAATACATCAAAATGAGTGCTTAGTCACAAGTAAAAGAATCCATAATACATCAATCTTATGAGGTTTGGACACTTTTCTTAAATGACGTGTCTGTGTCGGATACACGTATCTGATACCGACACTCGTATAACACTCGTAGGATATGTATTGATGAAGTGTCTAATTCAAAAAATATTTGTTGGATTTCTGACACTTCTAACACAAATTTGAAAAAACAAATACATTAATTTTCTAAAAACTCAAACTTATTGTATAAATTTTTAATATGATTATAAAAATAAGGAACAAATCATTTTGAATCAACCATACAAAATATCTTTCTACTAAAAAAAACTGAAACATAGTAATGCATGTAAATCTTTATTGTTAATTTATATAATTTATAATTATATAATATAAAGATTTGTGTATCTGTATCCTACATTTTAGAGATTATACGTATCACCATATAAGTATTCGTATAGTGTTATATATCTATATCTACATAGTACATCACTCTTGAAAGTTTACATGGAAAAGAAATAGGGAGTGAAAGACACAAATGAGAGAAATTAGTTAAATTAGTTGAACTCACGTGCATGGATTATGAGATAAAAGTTTTGAAGTAGGACAACACACGTGCATTGCCAAGTAGAAATAAATGCAAAGCTCCCCATTAAAGAAGAAGAAAAAGGAAGAAGCCAGCTCAAGAATGCCAAAATATCCAAAAACGCAACTACTTATTTGATTTTAAATTATATTTTTTAAACTATTTTTCGAACAATACTCTTGTATAATTAAGAATAATCACTATAGTGCTATTTATATTGAAAAATACAAATAAATGGTATATTATCATATAATCACAAATTATAGTATATAATAATGAGTATGCTTACTCTATAATAATAATAATAAAAATTGTTAAATATGTTTTTTACCTTTACACGAAATTAGTTTTCATCTTTAATTCAAACTTTAGACCTTCTAGATATTTGTAGTATATAATAATCAGGTATACTTACTTTACAATAATAATATTAAAAATAGTTAAATATGTTTTGCATTCATGTACTTTTATGCAAAAAAATAAAAAATTCCTAGTATAAATTTTAGACCTTTTAAATATTTGTTATAAAAAAACTATTGGAATAAATCATTGCTAAATTTTTTTACGTGACAAACGAATCTTCAGTGTGAACCAAAATTTTAAAATATTAAATATTTCATGTTGATAATTGACATAAATGTTATAATATTATAATATATTTCAGCTTGAAAATTTGTTTGTTACGTACAGAAAAGACATTTATAAATACTTATTCTAATAGTTTTCTTATTATAAATATTCAGGAAATCTAGACTTAAAAAAAAACAATTGTGTATTATATACCATAAAAAAAAGAAAAAGATATTTAACCCTATTAAAAATAACAACAATGACTTATTGGTTATCTACATAAACTTTTTTTAGTTATAAACTTATAAAGAGAGCCAAGCTTACCTTGCAAACCACATAGCCTTGTAGGTGGTTTGTGAGTGAGAAAACAAAAGAGGGCACAAGAAAATGAAGAAGGGTCTCTCCTTAGTGTTGCTGATGATTGTGATCCACAGCTATTACGTTGTGAACGCCAAGTATGAGGGTTTCATAGGCAATAACTTGGAATCAGAGTTCTCATTTGATTCCCATGTGAGCAGAATGCTGTATGATGTGAGCCTGTCAGTGTGTGGCAAAACAGGCAACAGAAACAACAAAGCTGTATTTTGTCCAGAATTACTGGGTTATCGTAGCTGCTTGCCGGATGCAAATGGAGGTGGCCCTATACAGCGTTGTGATGATTACACCAGAGGTTGCTAAGAACATATTTTATAGTCTTTATCACATGGAATTAATCTCAACTGTTGCATTATGTTTTTGTCATAATATCTGATGCTGTATGTATGTAATAACTAATGCTTATGTGCTGATTGTATTATTGTGTATCATTTGTACTACGAGCTTATCAAATGTTGATATATATGGAATAATTCCTGTGAGATGGAAAAGTTTCTGAGAAATAAATGTGCATTAACTGCAGGAATTTCTGGAGTTTTTGTTTTCCATGTTTGTTTGATAAATTTGCAAATCTGAGTTGTGTTCAAGGCTAACTCATGCAATTCTATCAGAATTATATCAGAATTCTGTAAATTATATCAGAATTTTGAGAACAGAGACAGATCACACCAAGTTAATGTGATAACAAACAACATAGAAGTAACAAAACAAGACTTACAATGAAGTAACTTATTGTATGAATTGATAAAAGTTGCAAGGGATATGCAAATGCTCTTTATGTAAAGAGCTAGCTGTTTTCTAATAAAATGTGAAGTATTAAATTTAATTGTCTTGAGTAAAACTCATGCAATTCTATGGAATTGATAAAATAATTGACATTAAAAGGTTGAGTTCTGATTTCATGGTCAAGACTTAAATTCAGATTTAAAAAATTCTTATAATATTGAGATTTATGGATCTTAATAATCTCAATACAGAAATCACAGAAAAATAACTCTTTTCATATATTTTTAGAAAAATAATAATTTGTAAATTATTTGTTACTCACTAATGGAAATATAAAATTGAAAAGTGGAGAGAAGGATAGATTCAGAGTTTAAGTCCCATGTAATAAAAATTAATATACTAACAACTGAAATATCTAGTTCACTTATTTATTAATAAGTATCTATTTGAGAGACTATGAAATAAAATCTATCCTTGATATAAAAGTATTTTTGTGGCTTTTAAGTTAACCCAAATTTAGCTAAAAGGACATTTCATTCAAGCTAAAAATTTAAAGAAAGTAAAAACTTAAAAGTTTAAGTGATATATTTCTCGAAACAAGTTTAAATACACAATAAACTCGTTAATTAAGAAATATAAATTAACAAGTCGTTTATAAGTTTTTGAGCTATTGTTATATTATAAAAATTTGTTGAGTAAATAGAGTCTTTCTCATAACGACCTTCAGTTGTTTTGTCATCTTTTAAAAGAAGTAAATTCTATCTTCGTGCACTAATCTTTCATAGATCCAAGGTTTAATTTCAATTTTTACAACTCAATTTGAACTTCTCTTTCCATTCATTGTATCATCTAAATTAAAAAATTAAACACATTTTTACTAACCCGTCAATCAAACAATCTCCCTCACCTTCTGTACAATGTAATGCACATTGTTCATCACAAACAAGTGAGTCAAATACATCCTAGTAGAGTTTACGCTTCACATCCAAGTTGAATTGCAATATCACAATAATCTACAAAGATCATATTTTGATTCTAGGACCACAATAATCAACACAAACAAATGATTTAACTAACGTATAAACTAATTTTTCTTTTTTACTTTTCTATATTGTTTTCCTCTTATAAGATATTATGGAGAGATATGTCCACAAAGATCATATTTTGATTCTAGGACCACAATCCACAGGTATAATCTACTCTGAGGTGGCCAACATAACATACAAATGGAAAAAACTTCAATCAAAATGGCTTCTATGTCAAAGTTGGGTAGTACAATTAGAGTCACCTACCAACTAAACAAAAATAAATTGAAAACTTGTAACAAAAATTACAATTTTCCTCCGTTTAAAATTAAAAAATTCCCACCTGAATAGAATTCAGACAATTGTTTCGGTTGACAACGTCCTCACCGAACTACCAAACCTTGGGCTGTCTGAGACCCATCCTCCGTTATTTTGTTGGCCTGAATGGTACTGATAACATTTGCAATATTTCCCTGGAAAAAGGAAACAAGTAATTACACAATATAGCCAATCAGAAACCTGTTATGCGTGTAGAAGCAATGTTATTTCATCGAGTTACTCAACAATCAAAATGTCATTAACTGCACAGCCATCATCAAGAACAAATCGCATCATATATTTAAGCATAAACAAACATTGTCCAGAAAAAAAAAAACTAGTGAAATAATAATTAAAATTGTATGCACCACCAATATTCCAGACATGGAATGAATAAAAAACACCTTCAGGGGATAATTTTATTCGTAAAACAGTCCAACTTTCCCATTTGCAGCATAATTCAAACTGACAGGCTTTTAAAATCTTAAAGTCAAATATTGTTCATGATATTACAGATCATAAATTCAAGGCAATACTTATTATGTGAATGGATGTACAAAAATAGGACGACTAAAAATTATAGACAAGAAATTCTTTACCCTCCATGATCCTAGCTTAGTTCTCAGTGCGTGCCATTCGTGCTGGCCAAACACACGATCAGTAGGATGACTGCACATTTAACACTTGCATCAAATCATGTATAATAGCAAAATGAATTTCAAATTGAGGGGAATATGATGCTGAATAGAAATCATTAAGGCTAACATGTCCATGTGCCCCCAGATCAGCTTAAGCCAGTTGGGTGCAGAGAGACGAGAATTTGAGGTAGAAAATACCTGACAACTATTACTTGATTCATTTGGTCCATCTTACAGTCAATTAACTTGGAAGTTATTGCTTTAACCACCCATATTTCAACCTCATCATCATTGATCTGAAAAGGACGTTGCAACATTTGATTATGCTAGAAAGAATACAAATACAAGCATAGAAATCAAATACAATTTTACCTGAAGTGTGTCCCTAATAAGTTCATATGGAATTTGGCAAGAACCATCAGAGCTAAGATCCACCAATGAGACCAGCCTCATTTTGGAAATGCATTCTTCATGTACAAGGCCTAAAACATGAAAACATTGTGATAGTAAAATTAAGTAGAACAGAGCCCTACACATGTGACTATTGATGAACATGAATAATTTATGAATGGTATTTACCATAGCTTTTCAACAAGGTGGAATTTGCAGCATAATAGTCTATGTATGCATCTAGTCTCTGGGTAAGAAAAATCTTAAGGAGCTGATATACTGGAGCATATTTTTCATCCTTCTCCAGTTGCCCAACTGCAGGCAAGTCCAGTAAATCGCACTACAACATGACAATTAACTTAGTGAATGCTCTTCCAGAACTTACAGCAGTCTAGGCCAAAATTTGCATTAAAAATAGTGGGCATAGATATCTAGAGGACAACTAATTATGAGGGGATAATATAAAGCAACCTAAAGACAAATAGAAGTTCCATATAATGATGACCTATAACAAGAAGAAAACATCCCAATAACCTTATGAGTTTTAGTAAAAAGCAATAAATCACCATGGTTCACTGTTTCATACCTCTATGTCTAATTATACACACACACAAAGACTGGAAAGTCAAGCACCTAAGCATAGGAAGCAATTGAAAAAACATGTGATGATATTACAACTGGCAACTCCTAAAAATAATTGAATGTAGGTAGCTGAAGCAGTAAGATCATAAAACCTTTCAAATATCACACATATACATGATTACAATAAAAAAGTACCTGAAATATATCAGGTGCCCTCACAAATTCCACAATTGCACGTGCGGCCTCCTCCTTGGCTTCACTCAAAACATGCACATCTTCTCCCACAAAAGTCGCAAGATAATTGGTCAGGAACTTAAAAGCATCCTTTGACATGCTGAGATAAAATGAGATGCAGTACTAATTATTTATATTAAAAAATGGAGATTGAAAGATGGATACAAGATTTCTGTCTCAAGGGAGCACAGTAATACTGACGGGAAGAAACTTAAGTAGTACTCTCCCTCCAAAGAGAGATAAGGAGAACATACATAAAATTGAGCTAAATAGGAATTCATTTCAGCTGTACCTTTTATTTTCCTTCAAAATATTGGAGAGAGTGAGAAAGAGCTCTCTCTGTTCAGGTATCCCAATTTTCCAGTCTTTCAAGAAGCGGTCCATCTTTTTGAATGAAGGTATAATGTATTCTGTGACTTTCCCATCAACAGCTAAAGTCAATACCTTCATGTAGACATAAAACTGGCAGTATGGAGTCTCCAAAAGATTGTACAGATTGATCAAACTGTAAAAGAAAAGAGAATCTATTTTAAATCAATAATATAAATAGTTACAATAGCATGCATACCAAAACTGTTAAACCAATTAGCATCTGATATTACATCTTCAATCGCACGACAGGCTTTTCGTTTGGCTGCTGAACTATTTTTGCAGTTATAACTTTTACAATCTCCATTACTTCATCTGTACTCTCAGTCTTTGTAACAAGATTGCAGATTATAGTGAAGATGGACTCTATATCTGCTATTAAGAAATAGAAAAACTTGTTAGCACTCGCATTACGCTGGTAAAATTACAGTATTCTATCACCCTGAGCAGTTCTGTGTGCAACAACAAATTTGATTCTAAACAAGAAAACGAGAAATGCAACACCCAAAAAAGGAGCCACAAATGCAACATAATCAAGAAAAAAGGATTAGATGATCACACATCAACAATGCCATAATAAACCAAAGTAGCCGAGTTGGCAAAAGATCCAGCTCAGATGATTGCATAACAAATACACATTGTAAGTGATTTGTGTTTTTTATCTATGGAACTAGAACCAAACCAAAAATGGAAGATGAATACAATACCAGAAGTGGCACAAAAGAGCATTCTACCTTTATCCGAAACCTTTGAGAAAATCAATTCAGCAGAGGTAATCATCAATGATGCTAGCTCCAACCACTTTCCCATAACAATGAACTCTTGAGCCTCAATGCAGAGTCTACTAACTTGTGGCTCAGCAACCTGACCAACCAATATGGGAAGCACTAAATTCACAAATAATACAAGCACCAACTTAAGAACATCATAAAAGACACGAGTGCACAGAGAAGAAATAGAACAAAATAATGTAACATCAAACCCTGAAAATACGAAAAAAGAGAGAAATGCTAGGAACAAACTCTCTCCATTGATTGAAATTTATTAGAACTCACAAAATTTGATGAGTCTCACAACTTATTTAATGACTATCTCTCCTGACTTTGTAGTTTTCAGTAAAATTTTAACCAACAAGAGAGAGTGTGTTAGGAAGAGTATGTTCCTAGTACTCCTCAATATAAATCACAATAACATTACCAACAAAACTTTTATCCCATTAGGTGAGGTTAGCAACATATATCACACGACACCATTTTGGACATTAAACCAAATCTTTAGAGATATCATTTACCATGGGATTCCTCTTAACAACTTCCTCCATGTCTTTCATGGTCCCTCAGTCTCCTTCTTTACGAGACTAAAAGCATGCAATCTACTCAGTAAACGATTTTCTGTATCTATTGTTCAATCAGTGTGACATCAATAATACCTCCTCGCGTATAGTTATTTTTTATTCTATCTTTTCTTGTGTGAACACACAACCATTCTCTTTTCCATTCAACCTATCAAACGAATCTAACAATTACATAACCATTCCCACCCTTTCATTTTCCAAAAATGGACACAAATCTGGGAAACTTCCACAACATAACGATACAGAAAGCATTTTCACACAAACCCAACTACTTGAATTCACCTTCAGAAGGCACAGTGTCTCACAAACTCAGATTCAATTTCAAGTCCCACAAACAATTTGCCTTTGCGATGAAATAATAACGAAGCAAAGAAATAAGCAAAAAATGGAACCATTTAAAATTAGTCTAGAGAAGGAAAAACAAAGAATAAGGGTTTGGGGGTAAGGAAGGAAAATACCTCAGGACCGGCATCGGCCCAAGCGAGTTCGGAAGCGAATCGAACGACAGAGAGCGCCGCGTCTTCTTCTGAGGTTGGCACCACAGTCGTCATTGTTTCTGTTACTGAGACTCTGAGAGGTTACAAAGGAACCCGCAGCACAGAAGAAGAAAGGAAGAAGAAGGTGTTAGTAACCAAAAAAACTCCTTATTAACTCACTCTTGAGTTAATTAATAATAATTAATATTAATATTCTATAAATTTAATAACCTTTATGTAATTATCATTTTTAATATGATTTATTTTATTATTTTAGTCTTTAAATTTTATAATAATTATTTTATATATAAATGATAAAAATAAAAAATTGAATATATTCGTAAAATAACTTGTTTTCGCTAGTATTTTTAATATGATTTATTTTATTCTTTAAATTTTATAATTATTATTTTTAAATTTAATTGATTACTATAATGAAATATTATTTCTAATAAAATTATAAAAATTATTTATTTTATAATTATCTTTTATTAATATATTTTTTAAATTTAATAATATTTTTTATCCACGACATTAGTAAAAAAATTATAATTTCTTTTATAAAATATCTTACCGTTTTATTTTTTTAAACTAAAATACTTATCTACAATAAAAAAAAAACTAACTACAAAATAAATAAAAACTACCTACAATAAAATTATAAAAATTACTATAATTTTTAATTACATTTTTTATAATTTAATAATATATTTTATTTTAATAATTATCTATAAATAAAGATACATTTATTAGATACCTTCTAATAAATAAAAAATTATTTATTTATTTATTTAAAACAACTAATTGAATAACTTTTTATTTTTATATAATTAAATACTTTTTTTAGATATTACATTTTTTAATACTATTTTTACAAAATTATATATGTATATATATTTTTTTATTTTTTAATTAGTTCTTCATAAAGTAATAAATTTATATATTTTTAATGTAATAAAAATAAAAAATATACTCAATTTTAATAATTATGATAAAAATTAAAAAAATTACTTTTTATTTTTATAATAAAAAAAATGAATACATGTATTTTCATAAGACACATATTATAATTATTAATAATTAACCATTCCTTTCTTAATTAATTAATAACTTTCAAGTTTTGTGTTCATCATTCCTCTTAGTTCGATTTTTGTATCAAAATGGTGCAATTCGTTTTCATTTTTACTAGAATATGTAAGTTATATTTTGTTGACAATACTTTATTTGAAGAAAGTTGTCATGTTGGTCCACGACTTTAATGTGAATGAATATTGAATGAAGAAGTTGTGATTGAATATAACAACTTTAGAACAAAATTAGATTTCAGAAAGTCATGTAGTATAAACACGACTTTAATTAGCATAGGTTCGGGGTTTAACATAAGTTGTGTGGGTAAAACATTATGAGGAGTTCAGTTGTTTTTGTTTTACATTATAGTTGTATCACACCCACACGATTTTATTTTTTGATTTTATTTTATTTTTTGTAATGTGTTTAGGATAAATTTAAAAAAATATAATGTTTCTCAATAATAAGCTTGAATAGGTAAATTATTTAAAATGTTGTGTAACATTTGATGTATGTATGAATATATTAATTAAAACACTAATGTATTAAAAAATTTATTTAGAAATTTATTTTGCATATATTTAATAAATTATGTTAAAAAATATGTAATAAAATTTGTTAAAAATTATAATATTATAATACTTTGTTGGATGTATATTTATTTTGCTGATTGAAAAAGGTGTGAAGAATTTCAAATAAGAGAATTAGATTAAGTAATAAAAATCACATGAAATGTAAATTTGATAATGAAATTGTTGTTATTATATAAGTGAAACAAACTATCAATGAGATGTTGTGTTATAAGGAAGGTTTCTTCTTTGTCTTTGAGGTTGTTCTTATGGGTCATGTTTGATAGATATATTTGGAGGCAAGGGTGGTGGAGTATCATCATTGTGTTCTCCTTTGTTGTCCTTAGTTGGATTATCGGACTCATGGCATCATGGGACAATAACAATGCATGGATGATACTTGAAAAAATGTGGATGAAAGTGTCAAACATGTTTAATGGACCATAAAAAATTAATTGGTTGAGATGGAAAAGTCGTGTAAGTGGAAGGAATTTGTTGGTACGGAAATTAGGAAAACATGTTGTGGTAATAGTCCATATATTTGAACATTTTAGTTGGTTGCAAACTAGACTGACCAAAAGTTTCGTGTTGAACACTTGAAGAAGATCCAATATGATGATGAAGGGGCTTTGAATGAGGTTGTTCGGTGTGGTGTGATATGTCTTACTGTTGGAAAAATAATTATTAGTATAGGTTGAATAAAAATAAAACAGTAAATTAATTGTAAAATAAACTTGTATCATTGTCAAATGTAGGTTATAAAGGTGTAATGTAGCGAATAATAAGTCCAATGTATCATTGTGTGTAATGTGTATTATCACGCAAGCAACCATTTTCATTAAACTAAATTTCAATTAGTCGATTATGTCGGTTATTCCACATTGCGACCCACCATTTATGATACCGTGGTCAATATCTATTAGTTATTCATCTCCTATCCTTTTTGTGCACATGATCTAGGTTTAATGGGTCGTTGAAATACTTTGGCGAAACTCAAAGTACTAACCTTATCAACTTAATGAAATTCAACTATTGTAAAATAAGTAAGAGGAACAATTTTCTAACTTATAAGAGAAATGTCAATAGCAATGAGACAACTAACTTTATTGTACCCATAAGGAGTCCATAAAAATTGTCAAGACATGTCAGAAACATGAGTAAGTGAAAAATAATGACAAAATGTATAATTTCAATGGGTTTGATAGAAAACTTGTTTCGGTTAGAGGTTATCAAATGTATTACGTGTTTGAGTAATTGCATTGGTAGTTATGTGTGTGCTCATGTATGTATGTTAAACAATAAGTATGTTAAACATTAACCCCATAAATTAATTTAATTAATGGAGGTTTTTTTAATCTTCGTTAAGTCCAAAAGTTTATTCTAAAACCTCGGCAAAATAACAGAGGTTTTTTTACCTTCGTTAAGTTTCAAAGGTTTATCAAACTTGGTATTAAAACATACTTCTATTTAAACTTATGCTTATAAACTTTAATCTAAACATGTACAAATTAATCCAACAATGAAACTTTTACAATGCCAAAATGCTCATGAACTAAATAATGAAAATACTTACGGCAACAACCTTCACAATGAAAAAGTATATATGAATCACCTAAATAAATGTGTATGAAAAGGTGAAGATGGAATTTAAAATGAATCATACCTTTGTGTCCCTCTATCTCAAAATTGGGAGATTACTTTATTTTCCTTTAGATCCCATACCTCAAAACCCCAAAATTTTGACCATTTCTCTCTCTCCCTCTACCTCATCACACACTATCATAATCCACATGCACTCTTCTCTTTTTTTACCACTTCCATTTTTCTTCATTTTTTTAATCTCTTTTTTCTTCTTTTTCCCCGCGTAAACCTAAGCTCTCATTTTTCATCTCTTCCCTCTCATTTCCTACTTTTGTTCCCTTCCCTCTCAAAGTGAAGCGAGTTCTATTGGACTTCAAAACTGATTGAGGTGAGTGTGTTCCATTGTTTGGTCTTTCGTTATCGTTGCGTTGAAATGTGATTTTTTTTTTCTGTTTTGGAAATTTTGATTGTTCTGTTTTTTTTATAAATTTCACGGAATTAGCAATGATGCGGTATCTTGCTCGATGAAGATTCCAATAAGCAATTTCATGACGAGTTAGGGAGGTGATGGGGCAATGAATATGCACAGAGTGAGTATAAGTCCAAGGTTTGAAGATACATTCCTTTGTTGTAATGTGTGGATTGTGTTTTTGTGTGTGTATGCGTGTGTTTGAATTGAATGGTGTATTTTATCAATGAACTTAAGCATAAAAAGTGAAGACCTCCCTATACACACAAATATTTTGTCAACCTTAATCAATCAACCACACATAAACACAAGGCCTAAAGTATATCTTCTTCACATTATATAACACAAAAGTTAAACTCATTCCAACTACATCTTCTTGAGAGGGTTCAACAAGTATGGGTGAAGCCTTACCAGAGTGAATCACAACCTTCGTATTGAATTGCACAAATATATGTATAATTCAAGTAAGTAATGCTTGTTGTATTGGAAATTGAATTGATAATTTTTTATATTTTGGCAATGGCAAAAGAACAATTTCTACATATTGAGGATAAACCAATCATAAGAGATTTGGTAATGGAATTTAAGTTCGAAGAGGAAGACGAATACTCATATCGCAAGATGATGGTTTCTCCATATGTCAACCAATAATTTAAATCCTTCAGTTGGTTAGGCCACCATATTCAATATGACCTTTTTATGAAAGGATGTGCTTCAATACAAAATAGGTTACATTGAATGTGATAAAGCAATTCACATTGACCATGAGTACAAATTTTTGGTCTTTGAATCAAAGACAAACAAATATGTTGCACGATACATCTAGTGTGACAACAATTGTCAATAACGACTTTGATCTTCTTTTAGCAAAATTCGATCTCAGTAAATTGAAGCACCTTACACGTGTTTGTCAACCGTGCTTTCCAATGATCATGTAAATTTGGATTCAACCAAATTGCTTCCATTGAGGTCAATTTGGTCAAGACAAATCCTTCCATCCAATTAAACGTTTAATTGCATAAATAAAAACCTGTCATGGTTATTTTTTCAGTTGCAAAAAAAGATTGGATTACAATGTTGAACCAAGTGGTGTTCAAGCTTTGAAGAATCCAAACCCTTTGAAGGATGTTGAAGCCTTGGTTGTGCTTGCTGTTGTTGTGCTGGTTTAGTCTAGTTCTGGGGTAGTTTGAGTGTTGTA
>Ga0123342_1002807_pt1 | contig 28671 bp, 20 predicted proteins | sample Turbeawhitnodule_FD_89960 | JGI IMG/M metagenome (GOLD analysis project Ga0123342, IMG submission 89960) | Root nodule microbial communities of legume samples collected from Mexico - Turtle bean Mexico white nodule | ecosystem: Host-associated > Plants > Roots > Nodule | place: Mexico: Nepantla... | reverse complement strand
TTGGTCTTTTGACCGGCGGTTTTGGGTGTCGAGTTAGGAGTTAAATTGTATGTGTGTTTGTAAAAGGGTTGGACCACCCCTGAAGTGGTTCTCATTTATTGATTTTTTATTGCTGATAAAAAATAAATAAAAAATGTCAACCCGCTATAAGCTCCTTCTAAGCTCTTAGAATGTCTTTAATCCAGGAATTTCCCACATCCACATCCTCACCCCCATAATTTGGTATAAATAATCCTTTTTTACTTAATAAACATACCAAAATTATGTTGTAGTATCCAAAACTTGATAAACAAGAGTATTGTATCCTCTAGGAATTATTAGTAATTAAATAGTATGTATGATTTGAAATTGTGTACAAATAATCATGTAATAACTAAAACTAATTAAATAATATACATTTTTAGAATTGAAAATAAATTAATTTAAACAATTTATTAGCAAAATTAAGGTATCTTCTATCAAATATTTATGCAACATTGATTCTAATAATACTTTATAGCAATTTGTTCTTAATAAAGTTGTTGGAGATCCCACATCGACTATATATTAGAGTCTTTCATTGTATATAAGTGGGTGCAAACCTCAACCCTATGAGCCGGTTTTATGGGGTTGAGTTAGGCTTAAAGTCCACTTCATAATATGGTATCAGAGCCATTTCGAGCATATCCTAGTGAGTATTTGTTGGGCTTATCGTGCCACTCGCTATCGGGCCGCTATCGGACCACCCATAATATATAGTCTCACGCACGAGTTGGCAGTCTCGGCGTGAGGGGGGTGTGTTGGAGATCCCACATCGACTAGAGATTAGAGTCTTTCATTGTATATAAGTGGGTGCAAACCTCAATCCTTCGTAATAAAAGTCTAAAAATATTTATTAAATATTCATTTCTCATATACATAACAAATATTTCAACATTAAGAGTCATGTATAGGTATTCAATATGCTAATATCCATATAAAAAATAAAATATTTTTTTCTTAAAAAAATTGGATGTTTTGATTAACCCTTATTGAGTAACATTTATCCAGGATTGCATTCTCTCCTACTAAACTATCCTTGGGAATGTGTTTCTCGAGTTTTTTTAAATCTCAGGAAATGCTAGGGGTGGCAATGCGGGTTGGTTCGTCCCGTAGAGACCCGCCTCGCGCTTCGCCCGTAAAATGAGGGTTGGGTTGGCCCACCCCACGTTAGGAGTGCGGGTCGGGTTGGCCCATAAGAAGTAACCCGCGGGCTTGCAGGCCAGACTGCATCAGATTTTTTTTTAATTAAAATTTCATTCATTATAAAAAAAATATTCCTACTACTGAAAAATTAAAATTTTATCTGTGTTTCAATTCATTTAATTAAGATAAAAATATATATTCAAGTATGAAGGTTGTTAGAAGGCTTGATTAAAAATAATTAAAGTTTTGTTTTGCATCTATTTTTTCCTATATATGTATGTAAAAGTATGAGAGTATCTTAACAAAGTTTTGCTACAAAACATTTTAATGAAGATGACTAATTTTTTAACTATCCTATTAAAATCTCTTCTTTATATTATTTTTTTATTAACAAATTTTAAATATAAAATTTTACTTAAAACTAAATTCATTGTCACTCTTAACACTTGGAGTATATTTTTTTTACAAAAAAAAATAATTATTTTTTTATTTATGCGGGCCAGCGGGCCAACCCGCCCCGCCTTGTTGTTGGCCTGCACGGGCTGCAGGTTATGCGAGGCGAGCCAAAGCGGATCAACGGGCTAAAATAGTGAACTCGCCCCGCACGTTTTGGTAGCAGGTCACAGGCCAGCTTGCATGGCCCACCCTGCATTGCCACCCCTAGGAAAAGCCTTTCAGAACCTCTATTAAATACCATGAATTTAAGAACCTCCGTAAAATACCATGGTTTCAAAATCTTCGTAAAATACCATGGGTTTAAGAACTTCCGTAAAATATCATGGGTTTAAGTAAAATGACTTGTCGTTTAAGATAACCTTCAACCTTATTTTCCACCATCTCTAACGATCCTCCTGAATTCTCTCTTCCACCATAGACACACTACTCTCCGACACAGGCTCAATAGCCGCCAACGGCAGTCCTAACAAGGAATCACAATTCAGCCACACTTTTTTTTATCAACAGAAAATAATAAATAAATAGGAATCACTTCAGTAGTGATTCAACCTTATACAGACCACAAGAAACAGTTGTCACATCCAAAAAACCCAAGGAGAATAAACACTAAATAAGACAATATCTTCTTCTTGCTCCAATATTGTTTCTTCCATCACCTTACTTTCCAAATGTGGGTCATAAGTCATTGTTACCTAACTCGACAACAACTAATGTTTATCACTATTTTATATATCCTAAATAATTGTATTATCTATCATATGTCCGCCATGTGTTTTTTTGGCTAAATATTACAAGAACATATTGCGAGGAGAAATTAACTTTATCACTTCTCACTTTCACATTGAATTAATTATTATATGCATTTTAAAATAAAGGCCTTAATTTAAAATATTCTAAAATCATGAGAATTAAATATTAACAATTATAAGTAAAATTAAAATTGTACATACGATATTAGTAGATTAAAAGCTAAAACAAAATAAGTGAAGTTTTTTTAAGTATGAGCTCGTAACAAAAAAATTAGAAATTATATAAATCAACTACCATCAATCATAAAAAATATGCAAATATTGTTGAAATAATTATTATCCAAGATTAGTTGTTGATATACTTATTATCCAATGTTATTTTGTCGAGTTTTTAAAATAAATTTTTAAAACTTTAGAAAACTTATTTGTAATGTAAAGTTACACTTTCAAAATTTTATAGAATTTAATTATAAAATATATTAAAACTATATAGTTTTTAATTATTTATTTATAAATAGATTTAATTATATTTATTTATTAAAGTTTGAAAATTTTGGAGTTTTTTTATTGAGGTTTTACAATAAATCTTTGGAATTCAACGAATGTTAAAAAAATATTTGTTATTTTGCTGAGGTTTTAGAAAAATTCTTTGAAATTTAACGAAGGTTAAAAAAAATTTCATTATTTAACTGAGATTTTAGAATAAACCTTTGGAATTTAACGATGTTAAAAAAATCTTTGTTATTTTACTGCAGTTTTAAAATAAACCTTTAAAATTTAATGAAGATTAAAAAAAACTCTGTTATTTTGCTGAGGTTTTTTAATAACCTACAAAGAAGGTTAAAAACACCTCTTTAATTAAATCAATTTCTAAGATTATACCAACCTCCACGAAATAACCTTCCTTAAAACTTTTTTTTTTTAGTGAATAAACCATAATCAATCCTAAGAATGATTTTTTAAATTTTTTCATAAGATTCTAAAGACATTTTAAGACATTATTCCACATAATTTAGACTTTAACAACAGAACAAATCAATATAATAAAATTTATTTCTAACAATTTCCTATTTTTAAATTATTTTAATCAAAAACCAAATCTAAATATCACTTCTTAGATCACTCTTTAAAATTTTAGATCTTAAGATTTGTGATTTCATGATGTAAACTCAAGGATTATGATGAGATAAAATTACTAACATAAGATAGAAGATGACAACTCACTCATTTATAATTAAGAAAGAATATACATTTAATTCTATAATAGTGACACATAAGAAAGAAAATACATTTAATTATATAATAGTGACACATCCTAACATATATACAAATAAAAATCACCATAATAACATTAGAAACCATTGCTAACTTTAATCTTCTTGAAGAAAAGTTACCAAGTCAGCATAGACATTAATATTGTGTCTAAGAAAAGATTTTAAAAAAGTACAAATTATTTTTAAAAAAATATTATATCCTTTATGTTAAACTAAAACTTTTATATATAGCTTTTAAAATTGTCATTCCTTCCTTATTTTTCTAGTTTGAGCAAAATAAGTGTTAAAATAAATATTTGAACACTTTACTACACTAAATTCTTGATTTATCGAAAAAAATTATTGATAAATTTGTGTTTGTCCATAATTTCTTAATTATCGATAATTGACGGATTTTGTCGATAAATATAAAAGAAATATTATATTTTTAAGAGTCTGCCTCAACTTCACAATCACAATCATTTTTGTAAAGTAAAAAAAGGGTGGTTTGCTTTGATAAAATCCATGAGTAATTGACTGCGTCTACAACTAAGTACACTACTTGAAGAGGAAATACATTAGTTATGTGATTCTTTTACTTTCATAAGAAAAAAAAAGTTCCAAATCCAATCAAATATTCTACATAAATATACTTCATATTTTATACAAAGATAATCCTTCACAAATCTTAGATGACTTAGAATAAATCTCCTTCCAATTTTCTGTAGTATCTCTCGCAACAAATTCGATTATGTGTTAAACTTAGAAAAAGATTGAAAACAAATTATATGAAGATAAGTGAAAAAAAAATAGAAAGAATGATAATCTTAGGATAACCAACAATAAATTCAATGATGAATGAAATTGAGAGTCTAAGTTTTAATTTTAACTTTTTGTGATAAATTAAAAAAATACTCACAAATAATATACAAATACGCATCACTCTTAATTGCACTATATGAAAATAAAATTAACTTATAAAAAATCATAAATTTAAATCTAAAATAACATAAATTTAATATTTTTTACTACTAATATAAGTATATGTAATTGTAAGTTTTTTTAAAATATATAAAATAAATTTATGATATATTTTAACAAACTAATAATTAATATTTTTTCATTAATAATAAATAAATATTAATTTATAAATAGTTAATAAATTTTATACTAATTATTATATTCTTATTTTAATAAAAAAACAATTTTATTATATAATTTTTTAATAATTATTTATAATATATGTTCTTAATTAAAAATTAATGTAATAATTATTGTGATGTTATTTTAGTTTTTTCACTATTATTATAAACCCTAATGGCAAGAAAAAAAATCATAAATAATAAATGAATAATGATAAATTTTATATTTATCACTAAAATTTTGTAAAAAAAACTTATATTTGTTGTACCTAGTAATAATGCTTTCTACTTTGATTCCAATAATATCTCCCAAACATATAATTTTAAAAAGTAATCTTACTTTTAAAACTGACAGGAGATTAATTATCAACATGATTTCACGAGCTTTTCATTAAGTATTCCGATAAAAAAAATAGCAAGTTCATAAATTCAAATTAATTTGTAAAAATATTATAAATTTTCATAAAATTTATTTTAAAATCATACATAAATTACTTTTAATTATAAAAAAAATCTCATTGCATTTTTTTTCTGAAATATCGTAAAATAGTATGTCTAATCAGATTCTAATAAAATTTTCCTTAAATTTTGTAAATTTTGAAAAAGTTGTCGTTTTTGAAACTTTGATCAGTGAGAGGATGATGATTTTGTATGAAATTTAAGAAGGAATTGTTGCTGCTAGATTTAAGTTTGGAAAAGGAAAAAGGGAAGGTGGAAATTATGATATGTCTTAAACATTTTGGAGTTATGTTTGTGGGTGGGTTGAATTTTAAGACATACCAAATTCCATTCCACTATCGTATTATCTAATGGCAATAGAATTAGGTCAAACACTCACACACAGAAGCTGAACCTTTCTGAATGAATCTTTCTTTCACTACTGCACTTTTTTCTTTACCACTTTTATTTCTTAGTTCAAAAAGTTTGCGGCCAACAAAGCTAATACGTGCACGTATCTCATTCTGTGTCCACTCCAGCATGCTCGTACATTTTTCGTACACATCTTAATACACACTGCATGCTTTTCTCCATCTTAATAAACACATCTTAGTGACTGACTTATCACAAAATAAAAATACTACACATTGCATGCTTTTACTTCCCTTTTCATAATGATCTTTGCCCTCTGTGAAGCATTCAAGGTGTTAATTGTAGTGATGCTACTGGCAAAGCAACATGCTGAAGATAGTTTTTCTTGGTGTCTTTGAGAAGAAAAGAAAGAGCACCTTTTGGTAGTGCTAAAGCCACTGGGTATGAAATCCCAATGGAGGGAGTAAAATGTTGTTAAAGAACTTTGAGAAATAAATCAGTGTATCCAGAAGATATTTTGGCCGATATGCAGTGCTATATCAAAACATGATAACATTTCTGTCAATGAACCCCCTTTATGTTGACATGATAGTTACAGGTGAGGTTTTATCTTCTTTCTCTAACTTTTTCCTCTCTTTTTCTTTATCTTTTTCTTTCACTCTTAGCTTGCAAGCACATCTCCTCACTTGTTTGGATGATAATGAATACAAAATACCTCTTGTTTTTATTTTATCAAGAGAAATTATATTATATATAAAGTACTTATTTATTCAAACTCATATACATTTCTTCACTCAAAACATACAACAAAATCATAAAATAGAAACCAATATTTAGATACCAAAATAATTAATTGTAATAGTAACTAAATTAGAGAACATTTTAGAAACTAAAAAAAATTGTTTTCAAATTAATTTTTATTATTATTAAATAGTTTCTAAATTGATATCTAATTAGCAACCAAGATTTTAACTAACTAATTATTTAATTTCTAAATTTGGTAGAAAAACCTTAGTTACTAATTAGATATCAATTTAAAAATTATTTAATAATAATAAAAATTAATTTAGAAATTAATTTTCTTTTATTTTTAAAATGTATTAGTTGTATTTTAATTTAATTACTATTTTATTAATTTAGCATTTTAGAGACTAAATCTAGAAACTAAATAATTGGTATCTAAAACCTTAGTTGCTAATTAGATACCAATTTAGAAACTATTTAACAATAATAAAAAATAATATAAACTAATTTAGAAACCAATTTTCTTTTAGTTTCTAAAATGTCTCTATTTTAGTTTTTATTGTAACTAATTATTTTGGTCTCTAAAAATTGGTTTCTATTTCATGATTTTCTTATAGTGTATATTATTATTATTAATATTATTATTACTATTGTTAACATTATTATTATAATTTTTATTAATTTCAGCAATATTAACATTATTATTATTATAATTACTCTTATTATTATAATTATAATTATTAATATTATTATACTTAAAATAATATTCTCAAATTTATTGATGGATTTATTATCGATATGACGTTTAATAAAAATTACTAACGAGTATTGAATCGCATGATCGAAGAATTTTATCGATAGATTTGTGTTCATCGATAATTAACGGACACTACCAACAAATATAATTTATCGGTAAAATCGTTCGAGAATAAAAAAATTATTTACAAATATAAATTCGTCACTATTTTTTTTTATGAATAAATCAATAAGTTTTTATAATGTAAAAATAAAATTTAAAATTAATATCATTAGTATCGGTCAATGGACATATCATAAATTAATATTAAAAATAAATTTTATTTTATATAAACTTAAACAGTTAATTAAATAAATTTTAAAATAAAAATATATTATTATTAACAGCATACACTAAACTATTTTAATTTAAAATTTTAATAAATTAACATCAATTAAGCTAACGTTAATTAGAATAATTCTTCAAAATTCTGTTAATGAATTAGTGTATTTAGAATGTTGGACACAAATTTAATATCATTAACTAATTAAAGTTAATTTTTAATTTTTAACTCAGATTGCTAATTGATACTAAATATCTATTTTATTGTAATTGTAACTAAAATCATCCTAAACATAATTTTTATAACTAATTACTATTAAATTTATAGTATATGATGTAATAATTTTTATAGGATATTTTAATTTTATATATAGAGAGATCACCCGGGAAAATACAAAATCTGTCACTATATTTTACAATTATGAAATCGTTATTTTAATTTATATTTTTCATGTATTATTTAGGTGTTATAAAACATAAAATTTTAATAACATTAATGAATTGTTTTTTTATTGTTTTAAAAAATAGTGATAACTGTAGTTTAAGTGAAAATGTCCTAATAAATCATATTTTGACTATAAATAATACTTAACAAAAATATTGAAAATCCTATTCTTTTATAAAAATAATAAAATTTTCTCATTTAGGTTAATTAGTTACTATTTTCAATATATTACTCATAAGTAAAAATCTAATCATAGAAATTTGTATCAACCAAATTTCAAAAAGGTTTAATTACATTGAGAATTATATAATTAAATTAGATTCTAAAATGCATAATTCTCTTTATAGAATCATTAAGCTATATAATAAAATATTTTCATTATAAACCATTTTAATCACAAATAGGGCAAAAAGTTGCAGAAAATGTGATAAGCTCCCACATATGTTTAATTTGTAGGTAGTGTATTACAGGTCAATCCAAAAATGAATTAAGTGGGAGTGGGATGGCTTGAAGACTCGTCTCTGTAACTATAGTTGGTAACTTTATGGTCAACTAAACCAAAGATTCTGAATCGATAGAACAAGATAACTTTGATTAACTTAATCAAAATAACTATATATAGAATAACGTGTCAGAAGTAGACATGCGAGTCTTGTGGATGGATAAAAAACAACTTGGTTATATACATACTATAGAGGTTAGTTCATTGCATTTTTGCGAATTCCTCGTCATAGACATTCTTCACCTGAATGATGGTCGCCTAAAATATGATAATTGGTACGCACATATGACAAACCACCAAGTTCACAAAACATGCAATCACAAATATTGAGACTTGTTGTGTCGGGTCATGCTCTTTCCATCACCAACATCTATTGCACTGCATTTCTTAGTGGGGATCATCTTAGGGCTAATTTTAGGTCATTGGATAAGTATATCTACTATACGGAACTCCGCACAATAAAAAGATAAGGGGGGCGTCACAAGCTCTTCAACAAACATTTTCATGCTTTCTTCATTCAAAAACATATTATCAAAAATTTCACATCCCCTATAACTAATAATATTTTATACTATATAAATAAGTATAAAATTAAGTTAGAATTAAAGTTTACTTTTCTAATAATCTCAGTGTAAAAGAAGTTTAGAGATCTACATCGACTAAAAATAAGAATACTTTATAATATATATAATATGAGTGTTTTCTTTTTTTTGATTGGCAATGACGATTAAATATAAAATGCGAACCATTTCAGGGTTGGTTCAACCCTTATACATAAAAAAACAATAGCAATAAAACAAAGTCAGGGACTAACTCAAAACCCAACCTAACACCCCTTATTACTAACATACAAGAAAACCTAACATCACATCAAACGACTAGCCTCATACATTCCAAAGGTTCCAAACACCAACTGGAAAAGGAAAACGAAGCAGACCGAGATTTTGCAGAAATTCAAGACCAAACTTTAGCTTACATTAAAGCGCACACTTCAAACACGTCAGTCACTCCCTGTTGAAAATTATATAATTCCTGTGGTTCCAAATTTCTCCCACCACCCAAACTCAGATAGATCTCCACACATCATTAATCAGCTCAGAAGACTAACTCATCATGAATTGGACAAAGTTTGACAAAGAATCCTTGTGGTACACAAACGATACACCCATAAACTTCACCTTATAAACTGATTTTATAAGATTGAATAAGGTTTAAAGTTTCATTCCATATATATAATTGTATTTTTTCTTAATTATTAATTTTGAAAGTGTTATATGTGAACATAGTATAATAAAGCAATTTGATGTGTTCTTAAAGAACCATTGTCCACAAAGAGTACAACTAACTGGTGTGTGTTTGCTTTCCACTATAAGGTCACTAAATAAGGACGTCCTACCAATTCCAAAGGAAGGCAAAGTGCATTAAAGATATGACAGTACTTGTTTCATTTCATTCTCTTATAGTCATGTCTTGACTTCGGGTTCGACTTCCACTAACTTTCTACTTCACACAATTCAAGAGGGATAATCATACATTTTATGACATTTCCTAACATACCTTTTAGCCATAAAATCCACGAAGACTCAGATACAAAGGTTTAATCAAACTTTGATGGGGTAGATAAATAATTCATTATTTTCTACTAATAATATTCATAAATTTTCTTTACTCCAAAATTCATACCAATAACTAGTTTAATGTTTAATTAATATGTGATGGTCTTAATGAATATTTATTGAATCTCGAAAAAAAGTCTAAATTTATAGTAAAAAAATTATTAACAAAGAATAAAAAATATTTCAATTCATATATAAAAAAAAATTATATGATACATCATCAATAGACCAGCAAATAAAGAAAAATCATCCTAATCAAAGTTGACAAAGTACAGGTGTTTTGGGTAGGGGAAGATTGAGACATCCCTGAATATTTCAATTAGTTATTATTTTATTTTATTTTAAATAATAATACCATTTTTAAAGATAGAATGTGAGAATTTCGATAAACAATAATTAATGTATCATAACTTTAACAATAATCATCATTACTATCAGAAAACATTAACCTTAATTAACAAAAAAAAAACATAAGCCACATATGAGAATTGATGGAAGCTGAACATCCTGCATAAACAAATCTCAAAATGAATCTTATCAATTTATTTTAATGCATATGAAAATGTCTTGTAATGGTTTGAAGTAAAGATCAAATCGAACGTAAATTGTAGTTTACACCTAATTTGAAATTAATTATTAAATAATTTCCAAACTTCATTCTCTATAGAAATCCTAAAGGTTAAACTAAACACGCGCACTCAAATTTTGTAATGAGTAAGAACAAAAGGAATTATATAATTTAATTATGTTAGGTAAATTAATGAAAATATCTTGACATCTTTAGAATTTGACTCCCATCACCATCAGTCTCCTTAGTATAAATTGGCTCTCTGTCCAAATTGAAAGAGAATAAGTTATAAAATTCCTAGAGAGAAAAGGGAAGGGAATCCAGAGAGTAAAGACAAAATGGAATCAACTCATGTAATAGCCATTACAAATAGAGAAGAGGATAATATAAGGAAGGAGAATAAAATGTTCCAATTTCAACTTCCACCCATCATTTCCCAACTTGGGAAAAATGAAGTTCATTGTCTCTCCACCATTACTTCCAATCCCAGACACAAGCAGATGCATAGAGACCAAGACACCAGGAAGATTATCCACTGCATCAAAGTGGGAATCTCCTTGGTTTTGGTTTCACTCCTCTACCTCTTGAATCCTCTCTTTAAGCAAGTTGGAGAAAATGCAATGTGGGCTATCATGACAGTTGTTGTCATGTTTGAGTTCTCTGCAGGTACTTTCACCAACATTCAACTCTTACTCCTTGCAATGAATCTAATGTACATATATTTCACAAACATATCAGGAGCCACACTAGGAAAGGGCTTCAACCGTGGACTAGGAACTATTATAGGAGGAGGACTAGGTTGCTTAGTAGCACTTTTTGCTCAAAGCATTGGGATTCACAGGGTTGGCAACTCGATCATAATCGCTGTTTCTGTTTTTATATTCGGTAAGCTTTTCATAGTTATTCTCAAACAAACATTACTAACATTTTGTATCAAGTGCATAACTTTTGGTGTGGCATTATGTGTGTTAATTTCAGGATCATTTGCGACGTATCTTCGACTGATTCCAAGCATAAAGAAAAGATACGATTATGGAGTGATGATATTCATTCTGACTTTCAATCTAGTTGTGGTTTCTGGCGCACGTGTGAATGTTAAAGTGTGGGAATTAGCCCGCGAACGTCTCTTGAATATACTGATTGGCTTCATTGTGTGCGTTTGTGTAAGCTTGTTCGTCTTTCCTTTGTGGGCAAGTAATGAACTTCACGATTCCATCGTCTCCAGATTCCTTGACCTTGCCAATACAATTCAAGGTATATCTATCTATCTATCTATATATATATATATATATATATGTATGGCAATGGCATTTACTATATCTCGTCTTAATCATTTTTTGTACAAACATCACTATTGTTGTTTCATTTGAATTTGTTTACTTGGGAGAAGTGGTTGTGTTTTTAGTAATACTGTGTCATTGTAGGTTGTTTAGGCGAATGTACCAAAACCATTGATGAAAAGGAAAATCAACCCCGCTTTAGCTTCAACGTTTGCAATTCAGTGTTGAACTCCAAGTCAAAGGATGAATCATTGGTAGGTAGATTGTTATCTTTGTTGAAATTGAATGAAAAAAAAAAGTATAAAATAATAGTGTAAGGAATAATGAAGTTTATTTTTGTTTTTTCAGGCAAATTTCGCAAAATGGGAACCCTGGCATGGAAAATTTGGATTGTCCTACCCTTGGGGAAGGTACTTAAAGATTGGGGAGATTCTTCGAGAAATGGCAGCATTTATTCTTGCAACGGGTCGTTGCCTTGAAGCATCAAAAGAGGTAGGTTTACATTTTCTTTCTTTTTTAAGGTTCAAAGTTATGCGTATATTATTGCAATGAAATGAAATGAACTTTTTGTGTCAGCCCATGGCCACTTTGAGAGAATCAGAATGGGTCCATTTAGAAACATGCGAAGCACTTGAGTCAAAGGTTGCGTGCATTCTGCGAGAACTAGGAGACAGCATTAAGAAAATGATGAAATGTGATGCAGAGGGTTGCGTTTCGGAGCAGTTGAAAGCCGCCAGAGAAGATTTAAGCTTCATAATTTCCACCTCCAAAATGGCACAACTTGAGGATGCTCAAGTGCTAGCCATTGCTACCTTCGTGTTCTTGCTCATGGAACTCATAGGGAAGGTTGAGGAATTGGCCAAAGAGGTGGAGGAACTTGGAGATATCGCTGGTTTTCGCACCCCAATACCTGCATTTTCTTAGTACACTCCATCTTTCATTACAATTATTTATCTATATATATATATATATATATATAAACCACTCCAAATTTTAGGTCATATATTATTATTATAAATATATGTTCCAAAGAAATACATAAATATGTATATAGAGTGTAGCATCCAATAATTGAAGTTAGAAGATATGCTAATAACCCATTTTCAAACACACTCTTTTAAAATGTTTGTTGTTGTTGGTTAATCTTAATAGCTTTCATATCTCATTAATTACTCTCTCCCAGTGAGTGCTACCCAGAAAAGAAAAAGGTATGAACAATCCTCATCAAGTTAGATAAAAAAACAAAATAATAATGTTTTAAATTCAAAAAAAAAGTTACATATAAATTCAAAACTGAATAGAGCAATTTTTTTAAATAAAAATATATCTATGTGGTTTTAGTCTTATAATAATATATTTACAATCCACATTTTTTATACAATCATTACTACTTCTAATACAATTATTTTAATATTTCAAGCAAAGGCATCTAATTTTAAATTTATTCTTTATTATATATATTTTAAATTTTTAAATATCTCACATAAAAAATTGTATAAGAATTCTCAAACTATTTATTTTGGTATTGTTATCATTTTCCTTTCCTATAATACTTTATTTTGGTACTGTTTTGTAAGAATACTACATAGTCCATCTAACAGATACTTGTATTTCATCATGCTTACGGTATCACTGGCGCAATGGTTCTTGAAAATTATCTGGAAAAAATTAGCAAAATATCTGAAAAACTAAGCTTCTTTAATATTTGTCCGTTGGACAAAGCAAAAAAACAAAATATAAATGGCCGGCAGCAATGCACAACAATTCTCCACTTGAAACCTCCGCTACACCTCTCTGTCATGTCACTAATTCATATCATTCAATCACCTTCCATTACTTACTTTATGGAAACTTCATTTCTATAAATTATAAAATATAAGCAGTTTCGTTGATTTATAAAGTGATATTACCATTTTTATCATGCTTATAAATAAAATTTAGAGTATATACAGAGTTCCCATTTTTTAAATTTTATCATTACATTTTTTATGGAGTCCGCATATTCCAGTTATTTTTCAATCTGTGGAGAAGAAAGAAGGGAGTGTGCAAAAGGAATGCCGAAGGATGTTTTTAAGAAAATAAAATGAAATAAATTGGCGTGAGTTAAAAAAATAAATAAATAGTATGTTCTTTGTAATGGGATATCTAACATGTTCAATAAGATCACTAAATAGTTTAGTTTCTTGTTAAGAGTTGAATTTTTCTCTATACTTGAGAGAAAATTTGATTATAAAAGATGAAACTTACTTTAATCATCTTTACAATTCAAAAAGACTTAATTGCAGACAATTTTTGTTGAAGATGTCTTTTTGGATTAAAAAAATAAAGAACATGTAAAAGAGACAAAAGCTTAGTATAAACCAATGTAGGTAGGAGTAGATAAAGCAAAAAGTCAAGGAAGGACCTACACGAGAAGGTAACACAACACATTGTATGCTAGAGTTCAATCAAAGACTAGAAAAAGATGAGTATACCAACAAAATGTGTAATAATTGGAATTGGTTTGTTGTGGCTGTGGAGTGTTGCTGAGAGTGTTCCCAACACGAGCATCATCAACGTTCTCTGCAACAGTGGGGTGTTCACCTCAGGGGACCCTTTTGCCATCAGTTTAAGTTATGTTTTGGGAGACTTAGAGAAGGAAACAGGAACACAAAAGAGTTATGAGTACCACAACATTTCACCATATCCTATTGCCTATGCCTATGGGCATGCTACTTGTAACCTTAATCTCACATCCTCTGATTGCAAAACATGTCTTGGTGCTGCTAAAACGGCCTTGTTTACCACATGCCAGGCACCACGGATAGGAGCTCGTTCAGTGCTCCATGATTGTACAATCAGGTACGAGCAATACCCATTTGACGATTAGACACAATTGGAGCTTTGCTGTTCAACTTTCCATCGAAAGTTTTTAGACAGTTTGTAATTGTAATGCAAATATGTGCCATGTACTTTGCTCACAATTATGCCTTAATTAAGTATCCATTTCTACACTTTTTTTCTCAAAGTAATCCAAGATTTTTCTTTCTTCATATATGATTTATATGTATGCCAATAGGAAACTCTCTTTTTTTTCTACCAACAATGATTTTTTTTCTGTGGAGAAAGTCTTTCCTGCAGTCTGGTTTCTTTATTCTTTTGTTTATATTGAAAAAAATCTAGATTTGCGGTATGATTCTTGAGGTTTCTATAATTTTGTTCCCCTTTTTCATGGTACATAACATGTACACGATTCTTATGCATGTTGAGCAAGGGATCAGTTGCGTGATATTGAAACTTCAGAAGGGGAAAGATTATGCATTAAAAAAGGGAAAAAGGTACAAAAGTATTTAAGATGCCTCGTTTACCTCGATAAATTGTTGGGAATTTGAAAGAATAATATTTTCTGGACTGTTTTGCGTGATATTGTAAAAGGAAAATGGTTTTTCTTTCTGGGAACACCAATGTTCTGGTATCCATCTTACGAATCCAACTAGTCCAGATGAAATTGGTTCAGTTTTTTGAAAACAAAACTCTCCTGAGTTTTCAAAACTTGCATCTGTTTTTAGTATTATCGAATATAATCACTTTTAAGTATAATTTTAAAAACTATTTCAGTTTCTGTACTTACTGGTCCAAACACTTCAACAAGAAATGACATGAGATCCCAGTTGTGTTAGGCTCAAACGCGATTAACCAAAGGCATTGCCGAGTATAGTTTACGTTAAGTGCAGAATGCTAATTTCAAGAACAGCTAATCTAATTTATATGGTTCGTGAGTATTATTCAAAGAAAATTTAAAATACAAATAAATCTTGAAACTTGAACCAGATTGCATGAATGAAATCGGGGATTGAGCGTGGGGATTAATTCTGCAGCACCCTTTTGAATTAATCACTTAATATTAATATATACCATTTTATCATTTTATTAGTTATTGAACGTACATAAATTACTCTCAAGTATTTGCCTATATAAATAACAACAAATATTAAAAAGTTTGAAAATCTTTTGTTATATACAATGTAGAACCAGCAACATCATGGATCATATGAAATTTACAAAAAAAAAAATCTGTATGCCTTCTAACCAATCAGGTTTGAATCTCAACTGTTACTTTTCCTTTTTTGTACAAGATATCCCTGAAACTCACCATGCAAAATTAAGTTCCCATCCCATCTAGATATGTTCACCTACAATGGCAGACCACAACAAAGAGGGTCAAACAATCATTTTGTAGGACATTAAAACATATAAATTTCTTTGGTTGCTAAGAATAAAATTCTGTAACATCAAGCAAACTAACAAAAAGTTAGGTGCACCAACGCCAAATTCAACTTGCAGCTTCACCTCGCTCAAAAAGGGTTGTCACTGATTTGTATAACTTATAACATTCTCTGCAAACTGTATAGGTCAATTATAGAGGAACTTGAGAAACATTTGTGGTATTCTCTCTCTGTTCCCAAAATTCCTCCCTCTTGAGAAGAAGGGCATAAAGAAGCTCATTCCATGAATCGGGAACACCAGGTAGGCACCAATGGCTACAGTCTTGCCGCTGCATTGGGGCTGTACCATCTGGTCCAAGATAGTAAATGGATGCATGGCCATCTCTCCTGCGAATTGACATTTGTGTGACATTAAGCAAGTCCGGATTCAAAAATTCTGATCTTTTTCTGCGTTCTGATGATAAGACATCGACGACGGTTCTGAAATGGATGTCGGATACTGCTGGCAAGGAACCTAAATCAGGTAATGTTTCCATGTGACAACCACCACCAGTATTCCAGTCACCACCCCTGCTACACCCAATGAATGTGTTAACAACTCGCTCATCTTCTTCCACATGTTAGAAGTCATTTAGTCATAGATATAGAAAGTGTTAAAAAAAGGTTTTGACAATTTGTTAAAAAATGGAGCTGTACAGAAATTAATAGTACGGCACAAAATCGCATCAGCTAGACATGAACGAAGACAACAAGAATATGGAAACAGAAATATACCTGAGCAAAAATAACACAACTAATGTACACAGGTTTATCATGTGTTTAAAATTTTGTTTCAGCATTCAATGGATACATGCCAATTAACATGTTAGATGAGTAAGAGTTGGAAAACTTCTTTAATGCCACCTACCATGGAGTTAATGTTGTAACCAGTAAGTATATGCATCTGTTAATAGAGGACAGCCCCTTAATTGTGTCCTTGAGTCTTAAAATTTAAGCCATGCGCCAAAACCAAAATACACTTACAAAAATGCTTGTCAAAAGATGCATTAAGAGGAAAATCCTGTAGAAGACTGATGGGTTTTTTTTTTTAAGGAAGACATCTGAGAGATTTGTTGACGTAAATCATGAACAAACTCGTAAGAAACTATGACCCACCATTTTCAATCCAAAACCTTAAAACAACAGACTTATAAGTCTTTTCTCCTTATATATTGATCTTCTTACATATATCTACCCAATGTGAAACACCAACCAACTCACTTGATTCCAACAAACTCCTCTCAAGTATAACTCCCTTCCACATTAGTTATATACCCAATGTGGTTGCTCAAAATGATGTCAATTCATCGACCCTAATAAATTTATAGGAGAAGGAGCACTGTAACCGAGTTCACAAGTAGAAAATTATTTGAGCAAATGAAAATACTATGGACAGTTCAGTCAATTTGAAAGTTTAGGCAAACCTGAAATGGACAGGAGCATAAGTTCGGAAAAGGACGTAAGTTTTGTTTATGTTTACTTCATTCGCAATCCAATCAACTACTGTCTCTATTGATTTCCTGAATGCGTCTTCAGTAGTCATATTCATCTTCACTTCCTCCCCTATTTGGAAGTAACAGCCCCTAAGTAAAGAAATGAGACAAAAATCAAAGTCATAATTATATCAACATTGATAGTTTAATCACATGAAGAGTATAAAATATTGTCCCAAACTATCATCAAAGGGATTTGGAAACTATCATCATAAGCTAAGCCAAAAATGCACTATTAACCAAACTTAGGTGGCACTCAAAGATTGAATTATTAAGAATGACAACGGAACAACAGATAAAAAAGGCCTTACATTTTGACAGTCTTCTCATAATTCCACCAATGTCCAGCATTGAGAACCAGCACATCTGCATCCCTCCACTTATGTGAAATCCAGTCCATGTGATCCAGTCTCAAAGTCATTCTTACCCCATCAGGTGCACCAGAAGGAGGTCGTCCCTGCACTACAAGATACGGTGATCTATAGTATTCAATGGTGCAGTTGAAATCTTCAAACTTGAATGCCAAGAAGCCTGTGTGCTTTGTAATTGGGTTCCCATTAACTTCGTAGACCCGAGCCTTATTTGGAATTGCCGAAGAGAGCATACAAAGGAGTGATTCCCATTGGTTTCTTCCAATTGAATCACCAACAAAAACCAGTCGCTTGTTCCGTAGCTTTTCCAACATCTTCCCTGCATCAAACCTGTTAAAATATAGTCCATCGTCATATTTCATTCCAGCAACTAAATCTAAAGTCAACAGGAGATGATTGCAGGAACAGAAGAAGAATCAAACACAAACAGAATAAGTTGTTCAACTAAGAGCAGGAAACACCATAGCAGCTTACCCCCCAAATCAAATATTTTTTTCTCCTTTTTCGATAAAGAAAAACAAACCCGGAGTAGTTGTTGAACTTGAGCAATACGCCAGAGATTATTGATAGGCAGTTAAAGACAAATGAAACTAACAGTAGACAGTGACAATTTAGGAATCATTAACAGTAACAAAACCAATAACACAAACACGCTCTTCTTCGTCTGTAATCGCTGGCAACATCCTAACTTTTCGTTAGGCCAGCACCTTTTTTACTTCGTACCCAGCAATCCAAAAAAGCAAAAAAAAAAAAGAACAAACACTTCCTTCATACCAATTCATACTAGTAAAGTTAAAAAGCAAAAGAACAAACGCTTGCTTCATACGAAGTTAAACAACAACAAAAAAAAACAATCACAAGTTAATCAAAGTTAATAAAAAAAAAAGGATAGTTCATTAGAAACAATTAATCAAATTCAGGGCATGGACGGTGGTGATCCCATAAGCAATCAACTACGAGACAAAAACTCCAAAATCATTTTGTGTTCAGAGAAACAACACGAACCAAACCAAAATCAAGCTTTCCCTTTTTGTCTTCATTTTTTCAGCACTGTCCTATTCCAACCAACCAACACAAAATCCAAAATTAAACTCGAAAAACCAACAGATTAAAAAATTGGAAAAAGCGGGGTTGGTTAGAACCTAGGCAAGTTGCAATCCTTGGGTTGCCATCGCCATTTTGTGTAGAATGTGTCAGGCCTGCCATTCTCTGAGCAGCGAAAACCTTGATCCAAGAAGGAACAGTTGGCGGAATTGTAAAGGGGATAAGTCTCATCCCAAACCCAATTCCCATCAAAGACATCACAGGTATCACCATCTGGGCTCAGAAACTGAACCGGTTGAAAAGCAGAAGAAGAAGTAACAGAAGAAGTTGAAGGTGGTGAAAAATGGAAGTCAAGGATAGAGGTGGCTCGGGAGCGGAACCCTTTGTAATCCAAGTAGAAGAAGCAAGCGATGAAGAGAGAAGCGAGGAAGAAGAAAGCGAGAACTCCAAGAGAAGAGTCAAGAGTGGAAAAGCGTTTAAATTTCTTGAGAAAATCAAAGTGGGTCACGGAGTTGTCGCCCGAATCCTTTGGAGAATCGTTCTTGTTCATCTCGTTGGGTAGGAGCAAAGCACAAAACACACATACATTCATTCGTTCATGGGTGGTGAAGGTTTAAAATATGTGGGTTTACAGTGAGGATGAGGAAGAGAGGAAGGGAGGAAGGTGGGTCCATGGAGGAAAACAAAAAGGCATTAATGGAGAGTGAATGCAAAGCAGCGTATAGTGTTTTGGAAAGTGGTTTTTGAGGGCTTATGGGTAAGAGATGAAGTTGGGATTTGTGAGAAACAGAATGAAAAAAAAGATGGGTGGTGATCGGAACGTTTAAGGTGGTGGGAGGGACAAGAGTGATTGTGGTGGAATTTTGTTTACAATAATAATCATGTGTGGAGTGTGAACTGCAAGGGATGGGTTTCTAATTCTTATATTATTATATTCCATAATTTCTACTAATTTTCAAAACCAGCTATTTTTGCTGTTGCCAAATCACTTTAATTCTTCAGAAGAGTTGAATTTTACACTACAGAAAAGGGAAAAAAAGTTGAATTTTATGGGATTGGTTGAGTAGGATCAGGTAGGGTTTCTAATGTTGGGTCTTACTTGTCCAATTTTTGGACAAGATAAATATAAGTTTTTTTGAATTTTTTTAATTCAAAGACTTTATTTGTCTATCTATTTTATGACTTTATTTGTCTTAGATTGAGACATCGTTCATCTTTAATTTTGTTAGAATATCTATTCATTAATATTTAAAAGGAGGTTATCTTGCACAATTCATGTATTAAATAATTGATTAAAATTATAATAACTAGTATCCGTAGTATTCGATTTTTTTCTCTTATCCTCAATTTTCATGATGATAAAAATCTAATATACATAAATAATTTTAAGTGAGTTAAAATTAAAAAACAAAAAATAACATGTAATAGAAAAAATATGAATTAATTAATCAACCTCTTTTTTTTCTTTGATTTGAGTTTCTCTTTTTCTTCAATCTTTTTCTCTTCTTCCATTGGTAGTTTTTGAATCAGAGAGTGTGATGTTCACGTAAGGGTATAATTCACTTAATGGTAGATACAAAAAAATGATGATTTTAACAAAAAATAGAGTTGTTTGAAATGGAGTGAAGAGAATGATTGAAAAATGAAGGTTATTTTATTTGACATGTGAGATTTGGTGTTGGAACAGAAGGAGGAGGAGAAGGAGGGTGAGGGTATGTTCTTTCTTTCTTTCTTTCTTTCTTTCTTTCTTTATGTTATTGCCTTAAAATAAGGAGGAATTAAGGAAAGAGTCAAGAGTTAGTTTGTTTGTATATAAAAACTGTTCTTTAATATTAATTTTAAAAAAATTTGAAAATAGTTATATATTTTAAATGATTCAAATGAGATATATTAAATAAATGTAGAATAAGAAAAAATTTGTGTTATTACCTTAAAATAAAGAGGAATTAAGGAAAAAGTCAAAAGTTACTTTATATATAAAAATAGTAACTTAATATTAATTTAAAAAAATTAAAAATAATTATATTTTTAAGTGATTAAAGTAAGATATATTAAATAAAGGTAAAATAAGAAAAGATTTGTCTATACAGATTAGGAAGATGTATAATTCTATTTTGCAGAGTGAAAATAAATTATTTTTCGCTTATATTTCTTTTAACGCCTCGTATTTGAGTTATAATTTATTTTGAAATTTAAAAGTAAGTTTTTAGTTTCTTAATTTGAATGTAACTCATTTTAAATTCCAAGGAGAATAGAGATACAAATCATGAATCAAAAGTTAGTTATTTACAAATAACAAATGATGAGACTAAAAATTTACTTTTTAATTGTAAAAGAATATTTTATTTAAATTTAAGGGAACAAATACTTAAGTCTTATTATTGTGTTTTCATCAAAGATATCCTCATCATATTGAAAAAATAATTGATGATGTATAATTAACTTTCAATCAAAATCTCCATCTATCCATGACACTTAAATACAAAATATTTTTTAAAATATAAACTTAATTCTAGTTATAGCAACTCATTATTGTAAAGATTTTTATATTGTTAACTAACTAAAAATACATTTAGATATGCTTTTAAAAAGGTTTTTTTAATCTTTTTATCTCATTGTTTATTTTGTTTTATTTGGTCACTGCATTAGTTAAAGGTTTATCAAATCCCTTAATTTTAAATATACATTAATGCAATGTCACTCTCTTTCAATATTCAATTAAATTCTTTAATGTTTAAAAATACAAGAATATGACTATTTAGTCAATTGAAATCGAACCATTATATTTATAAATTTTCATTCTCAGTTATAAATTTTATTATGAATAAATTAAAATTATTAATATTGTTTAACAATTTTATTCACAATAGAATAGAAAATGGTTATGTTCAAAGGTGTTTTAGCTCTTTTTGATATTATAAAATTGATAAACATTAAATATTTTACAATAAAAGTTGTTAAATGAAGAAATAGGTACTATGTAGCACAGAGACGGATATGGACATTAACACAACATGGATACGGAAGTATAATTTTTAAATTTTGAAAATGTAGGATACGGGATTACGGATCTGTATATTATATAATTATGAATTATATAAATTGACAATAAATATTTATGTACACAAGTATGTTTTTCATGACTAGTTCAAAAGAATTTGTTCCTTATTTTTATAATCATAATAAAAATTTATACAATAAGCTTGAGTTTATAGAAAATTATTGTATTTATCATTTTTAAAATTGTGTTTGAACCGTGTTAAAATAAGTGTCATACGAATGTCGTACGAGTGTAGACGTGTGTCCGGACATGCCACTTAAGAGAAGTGTTTGAGCCTCATAGGATAGGTAGTTACTTTTTAAAATAATTATTGTATTATCCATAATTTTAATGTTAGTTATCGATTAACTTTGATTATATAACATTATTTTCAAATATAATAAATAGTTTGTTTAATTCTTGATTTTCAATATAAAATCTAAAGCAAACTACTCGGTTGAGAAAAAAAAAATACAATAAGTTTAGATAAAATTATTTTTTTATAGGTCATAGTCATACAAAGAACACCAATCCAACCCCTCTAACTGTGCCACCCTATCACATGCTCACAAAGCTTTAGCCGTTTCCTCCTCTTTTTTATATTCTTTCATTTATTTTTCACAACAATGAAATGTTTTATAAATCAAAATAAATATAAAATGCTCTAAAAATGAATACGTAAATATATTTTTCTCGCACGATTTAACCTAATCAACAACGAGCACGTTGGATATGAAACCATTATAATTTAACTATTTCGAGTTAAGGCCTAAACATGTTATATTAAATTCATAAGTGGTTTATTAAAAATAAATACAATCTTTAACTATTTTTGCAATTTTCTCTATCTTTTGTTAATTATCTGTTAATTCAGCCTATTTGTGACTTATAGAAGATTGTTGGACTTTCTCGTAAGATGTAACACGGCACGTTTTCAATGGGATTTTTTTAAATGCAATTTTGGCAACTTTGTGTAAGATTTTTATTGTCAGTTTTTATTCATTCCAATTTTAGATTTGAGTAAAGAAAGATGGGATCTATTTATTGTCATATTCTTGGGGAAACACGTATTTGTATAGTGATAACGATGGAGAAGTTCAAATTTCAAAACTTTGTCCAATTTTTTAGATAAATAATTTAGTATTAATTATGTTTTTCATTTTTATATTATGATACGAGAATGATTTTTTTTTTTCAATTCAAACTTTGGATATTCTCGAAATTTATAGAAAGAAAGATATGTTTAACCCTAATAATTTATAAGTTATTTTTTAATTTTAAAATATGTCTGATTATAGAGAGTTTCTAAAACTTAACTTACAACTTTTATAGAAACAAAAATGAACTAAAAGGATAGAAAAGCACTCTCTAATTTCCAATCAAAACTTATCCATATACACGGGCTCACTGTACATGTAATAATTTGAGATAAGGTAAGTGAAGAAGAAGAATATGGCCATATTTCATGCTTTATAGAAGATCACTCAAAATAATATTGAAATTTCACATGATGGGTTGATTAAGAAAGCTACCCATTAAGCACTTTCTTCTAATAGACCTGTGAACCTTTTCAACTTTTTTATCAAATTTATTTTCCTCAAATGTAAAATATACAAACCACTATTTTCTTTTATTAATTATGTTCTACGTACAAAACATATTGTTAAGAATAGTTGTTTTTATAAATATAATTTACAAATGTGATTATATAGTTTTCTTCTTATTTTTTTATTTAAGAATGTATATTCATCTAATGTGACTCTATAGTCGTTTTTATAAATATAAAATAGTGGTATTAATTTTATATTTTCACAACCAATGAGAATTTCTCTTGGTTGATTCAAATTTTTATTTTTTATCTTTATGGTATAAATGAAAGATGAGGTTAAGAAGTAGTTTTAATAATGATTCCATCACTTCCATTTGAGAACTAAAGTATTCCATATTGCCATTTAGATTAGGTTAGAGGGTCCTCTTTCCCATCACTGCTATTTTAAATAGTAGTGTGTTCATGATTCTCCTTCAACTTTTAGCCACCTTGGAACTTTTTCATCTATTATACAGATATAAAAAAAGGAACTTTTTCATCTATTGTACAGATATTTTTGTGTTTGAATACAGATATATAATAGATAAAAACATAATTATTATTATTATTAAATAATTGTGAAAAAATGTACTTTTAAGAAAATTATTTCTAAATATCGTCGGACAGGAAGTATCATGAAAACTCACTCAGTGAGAAGAAAGAAAAAAAAATGATAATATGAGAAATAGGATGTGAATTATTGGTTGGTAAAAGGTACTCCAAAAAGGATTTAAAAAACCCTTTTATACCGTACATAAACTAATTACTCCGCTAATAAATTCCCAACTAAATTAATTAATGCTAATTAATGATATCTCCAATAGTTCGTTATCTATAACAGTATATATAGCTATAATACAAAATTCATCATAAATAAATAAATAAAATAAAACACATTAGAATAAAAAATATATTTAATTATCCTTTTTTATATAATAAATAAAAAATAATGATACATTCATATTTTTATTTATAAAAAACATAAGACCATATAATAAAAAAATGTACTAGTTATAATAAAATTGGTGAATATTTTTGTAATAGTAACATGATATTTTAAAAAGTTTAATTTGTTATTGTACATTGAACTACTTTCTTTACAAATTTATTATAGTTCTGTCATTCTCAACTAACAAAAGTTTAATCATGTGGTTAAAAAGTTATTTAAATATATGATATGTAATATTAATGCAAACTTGGTATGCTCAAAATCTCAGCAATGTTCACCTTTTACAAGTTGGAATGATGGAAAAATAAGGAAAATGTGTTTCTTTAATAGAATTCAGATAAACTATAGGAACAATTTAATGTATGAATACATGATGTGTTGTTTGACTGTTGTTGAAAATTTATAAATTGAACAATTTACTAGTCACAATTATAAGGTTGTAGAAAATTTCATTTCATATTTTCTTAAAAGTGTTTATGAAAAAAATTAATCAAACGTACCAATGTTTAAAACATAGTAGTAAACTTGATTAATTCAAAACAATATATCCAATGTACCTATCAAACCATTGTAAACTACTAAAATAAGAACGATAAAAGTTTACAAAACTCACGGAAAGTTTTCACCCATTCCTTAATTAAATTGATTAGTACTTCCCACTAAAATTAAATATACATCATTTTGAAGACATTGAGATGTTGAATCATTCATGTCATTAGATTTATGTCATTTGGAAGAATATGGAATAACTTTACTTAAAATATGCATAGTGGCAATTTTAAAATTTTGGACAATTTTTTATTAAGTTGAATGTTCTATATGTAATGTAAAAGGCTCTTTATGTAATTACATTAGACCTTGGCACCCAACTTAGAAAAATTGTTTAAATCATAACTAATTCATTTCTTTTTCACTTATGGCATCAGATTGATATTTTATTTTAACCCTTATAATCCGAAAAACAAAAACCCAGAATATCTTATGAATATTAACAATATATTTTATTGTAGTATGTGCTAAAATTTTTGTTTTTAATTTTGAAGTGAAATGTTTTATATAAGTTAATTAAAATTATAATTTAAGCTTTAAATGTAATTAAAAATATAAAAACTAATTAATAATTTTTAGATTTTGAGAATGACTAAATTGTTTTAGTCATTATATTGTTTAAAGTTTTAGAGTTAAATTTTTAAAATATATGTATGTTTTATTTATTATAGTAATTTTATTTATATTTATTTTGATATTTATGCACGAAAATTTATGTGATGTTATTCACGAGAATCAATATGAAATACCTACTTTATAATAATGAATGCATCTTCCAAAAACCTAACATTACTTCTTAATTGCAAATTTTTCTTTCTTTAGAATTGTGAGTTTAGATTCTTTGGTTTCGATTGCACTCCTTGGTATCACAAATGTGGTATTTTATATTTTGAAGTTGTAATTGTGTGTCTTAGATATTGCAATGATGTAATTTTAGTTTTTAAATATATCATTAATGTTCCATCGAAAATTTTCAATCATCCAAATAATTGAGAAATTTCCAAATTATGATTTCTGAAACTTAATTGGTACAATTAGATTTTAGAGACAAAAATAGTAAATTTAAGTGACTGAAATAGTATTTTTTTATATAATTCTAATAAATGTAATATCATTTCTTTGTTTATTTGTGTGAGGAAGTGGTGGATAGAGTGAGAAACAGGTTTGGAAGATGGAAAAACAAATTTATTTCAATGGCAGGTCACTTGTGTCTTATTAAATCCGTGTAATCCTCTCTTCCTCTTTTTTACATATCGTTATTTAGAATGTTGGCGGTGGTAGTAAAAGATATAATGAAGTTGCAGAGAAATTTCTTATAGGGTTGGGACTCGGAAGACAGGAAAATAGCGTGAGCTTCATGGAAAAAGGGTTTCGAATAAAAAAAATTGGGAAAGTTAGGAATGATAGACTTGAGACGATTCAGCTTGGCTCTTCTAGGAAAGTGGATTTGGCGCTTGGGCACTATCAAGAAGGGCATGTGGAAAGAGGTGATTGACTCAAAGTATGGAGGGTGGAGGAATTTAAGGTCTCAAAGAAATGTTAGGTTAGATTTACTGTGGTGGAGGGATCTGAAGGAGGTATGGAATTTTGAGGGTTGGAAAGGTAAGTTTGAGGATAACCTCATCTGGAAGGTAGGGAATGGGGGAAATTAGTTTGTGGGAGGATAAATGGTTGGGCAACTAGGTCCTTGAGGACAAATTTTTGAGGCTTTTTTTTGTCTGCTCTTGCAGGGAATCCAAGCTCTGGAAAGGAGGGGAGTGAAACAATATCTTGAGTGGTCTTGGAAGATAGGATGGAGAAGGCAGTTGTTTGAATGGGAAAGGAATCAAGAATAATAGTTGGTTTTGCTCATGGGACGGAAGTGCATAAATGTAGAAAAAGAGGATCAGTTGGGGTTTGGAAAGAATGTGATTCAACCGAGTTTATCGGTCAAATCAACATACACAATTTTAAAAGATGAGGTCCATGGGGATGGTGTAGTTATGTATGAAGGATTTTGGAGGATTAAAGTACAACCATCATGTTAAATCACAACTTGGAGCGTTTTGGAAGATAAGATTGCGTCTAAAATGAATTTGGAAAGGAGGGGGATCAATTTGGTAGGGAACACCTGTAGTATGTGCGGGAAGGAAGAGGAAACAACGTCACACCTTTTATGCACGGCTTGGCATCGATTGGGAGCCAAAAAGGCATTTCTCACAGTTTAAGATAATGGATGTTAGTGAATCAGTTAATCATCTTTGGGGTTGTGTATGGATAGCAGTTGTAGGAGAATTGTAGAAGCAAATGAATAAGAATATTTTTAAGAGTGACAAGATTACATTGAAGTCTTTACATTAGTGCAATTGAAGGTATGGTCATAGGTAATATCGAAGGTATGTGTAGCATGTTTTTTCTTATTCGGATTGGTGCCTTGAGTCGTTGATTTGCATGAAATCCATTAAAAAGCTTTAAGTGTGAGGCTGGTAGGGACTTGGCGTTGGTGGAGCAATTGTGTGTTTTGTACACATGTATTTGAGAATAGATGCTATGGTAAAGTAGTTTTTTTTTTTTAGATTATGCTGGTTTATTTGATTTAGAAACTTGTTTTCTGAACATAAAAAGATCTAATTATATCTTTTTTATAAAGGTTGAGATATCTATAAAATATTTTTATTATTTATTTGTTTAAACAAGAAAAATATGATGTTGAGAATAAACAGTAAAAAGCTCTCAAAATTTCAAATTTGAGAGGATCAATAATTTCATGCCACTGCTAAGGCTTTTATTATTGTTATAATTTAGATTAATGTCCTTTGAAAAAATACAAAATCGTGGTACATATTTAATGTTAGTGTGGATGGAATGATTTGAATGCACGTTACAAATATTTTTGAATTTTGAATTAAAAAATAGAAAAAATAAAGAAAGAAATTCTGAAAGTCTTCATACTTTATATCTAAATAAATTCATTGACCTTGGACCCTTTGGGACTACATCATGGGCGCCACTTTCCATCCATAACAGAAACAACGTGAAGTTTTGAGATTCGACTTAAATAACAAATCATAGATACCAATATTCAAAAGTCTTCAATAAAAACGGATATAGAGAAGAAACTGAGTTTAATCACTTATTCTAGTCTCGTGAAACAAAACTTCAGCAAAATTTTCACTTATATGATTTAAACACTTTTTAAAATAAATTATATAATAACTAATTTAGAAAATATCATTCAACATGGATTATACTATGAATCAATGTAAATAAGTAGTTTATATATATATATATAAACAATGTAAAAAAAACTTATAAATTTATTATTCCAAAATTATATAGTAAAATAAATTTTTTTAATAATAATTTAATTTTAAACATTTATAAAATATTAAGTTAATCCTTAGCCATAAAGTGAGTTAGAGTTTATGAACATTGCGGAAATTGTTGACTTATGTAACATATGTTTTTAATTTCGAAATAAAAATAAAAATAAATAAGAGACACGGAGATTTTAAAAATAAAAATTCACCGACTCTAATGATTATGAAAATGGTTGCAATTATTCTTTTTCTCCTCTCTCCGAATGTAAGGAAAAAAAATATAACTT
>Ga0123342_1002806_pt1 | contig 28671 bp, 13 predicted proteins | sample Turbeawhitnodule_FD_89960 | JGI IMG/M metagenome (GOLD analysis project Ga0123342, IMG submission 89960) | Root nodule microbial communities of legume samples collected from Mexico - Turtle bean Mexico white nodule | ecosystem: Host-associated > Plants > Roots > Nodule | place: Mexico: Nepantla... | reverse complement strand
TCATGAAGCTGGTTTTTGTTGGAACAAATGATCAAATTGCAGACATCATGACTAAGCCTATCAAGTTGGATCAGTTTGTGAAGCTCAGGAATTTGCTTGGAGTTCGAAGGATGGAAAGTTAAACTGATGCTCTTAACGTATCAGTTTAAGTTATAAAAGTCATTCTCTATTCATTATAAAATATACTAAATATTTCTATTACTTACTACTTTATATTCTAAATTAATTTGTATTAGTCTTATAGAGACTAATTTATAATCTAAATTATTAGTCACTAAAACTTAGGTAACTAATTTAAATACAAATTTAGAAATTATTTTATAAATTTTTATTAGTAATAGAAACCATAGAATAATTTTTTAGTCTCTAAATTACTATATAATTTAGTTAATATAGTGACTAATTATTTTTAGTTTCTAAATTTAGTTATTATTTACTGATTTTTTAATGATATTTCATTTAGAGTTATTTAAATTTTTTGAAAAAAATAAAACTGATTTTTCACCATTTATATAAAGATGCATAGAGAAAGTATAGAGGTGAAAGGAGAATTCACCTAATCTTTAGTTATATTATGAAAATCAAATCCTAATTATTTTAGATATTTTTTTCACTACAAGAAGACCCACCCTTAACATTTGCCATAAAATTAACCTAAAAATAGATTCTTATAAAAATTACTCTCCATATGGTCGGCTAAGCCATAAGAGTTTACTAGTTATAAGAGTATTTCATCTCCATAAATAAAAATGACAATAATATCGTTTTTTATATGAAAAGTCATTTAAAATTTCTAGATCATAAAATAATCATTATTTAAAAAATATATATTCACTAAAAAGAGTCACACATCACTTAAAAATAATATATATATATATATATATTCTATTTTCTCTTAATTGACCTAAACATCTTTTTTTTTAAAAAACTAAAATATAATTACTAAACTCAAAAATAGATAGTACATAACCTATTATCTATATAAATTATTTAATATGATAGTTATTTAAAATTAACTAGATCATAAAAAATAATCATTATTTAAAAAGGTATATATTCACCCACTAAAAAAATCTCAAATCACTTACAAGTCAGAAGTAAAAATAATTTATATATTTTAAAAAAATAAGAATAAAATAGAGTTATTAAACTCCAAAATCGATAATACATTATACAAATAATTTATTTTATAGTTTTTTTTCCTACTTTTGGAGCAATAACTAATTTTGTTAACCACTTTTAAGTTAATTAGTTAACTTATTAAATTTCAATTAATTTGCTTATATCTTGATTTTCAAAGAAACACTATGTCCAAAGATTATAAGAGTTTTTATCAATCTAAAAATTTATTTATTTATTTTCATCATACAGATAAGTATTTGAAATAATTAATTTATGATGGCATCTAAGGATCAAGAGTGCAAGGATTAATATTTTTTTATGTGTTATCCATTGTACGTGTAATTTAATTTTGCTGATAAAAAAAAAAACCGTGTAATTTAATTTGTATATATGTATTATCTTATTTTTTGTATATAATGGTAGAAGGGTTTAAAAGGGAAGGGGTGTAGTTAGTGGAAATGTTTTAGGAGTTTGGGTAGTGTTTTAGTTTACTTGTAAATATGGGCTGAAATAAATAAAAATGAGGATAATATAAGGGTGAATATTAAAGATGAGAAGTGGATGAAATTTTTTATTTTAAAATAAACTCATAATGCGATTGATAAATTTATCTTATTTATTCCTAACTCACTTCCTTTCTTAGAATAATTTTATTGATTAATGAGAACATAGTACAATCCATCAATAATCAATTAACAACAATCATGATTCACCTACAACTCGTTTCTCAAACTATAAATAAATTATGAACTTCTGAATTACTTACTCAAAATTCATTAGAGAAGTAATTTGAAAGTGACATACAAATAAAAATAGTGTTTTAGAAAACGATGTTATACAACACTAATTTATATGCATTGCATAAAAATAAATTAAATTATATGCAATCCCCAATTAAATGGTTCCAATTCATTGGTCAAAATTCACAACAATTAACTGGCAACAAAAAGAGAAGATAAATAAACAGTTGAATCATTAATACAATATGAAGCTTCAATTCCATAATTTCTACACCTTAAATCTAAAATTAGTTTCTAAGTATTACTTAAAAACATTAAATAATTACTAGAAGAATATGATGATTAATATGAACTAACGTGGTTCAAGATTCAAATTCTAGTAATACCATTTAAGTATGAAATAAAGTATATCAGAAATAGAATACACAACTTATGCACCTTCATGATCTCCAGTGGAATTTATCATTGTTTCCAGCGATAAATAATAGGTATTAACACCATGATAGAAAAATGTAAGCACTAAAGCTACCTTGACATTTTCAAGATTAGTAGCACTAACAAAAAATTTGTTCAAGAACATGACCTATCTTCGGTTCAAAGAACAATTTGAAATAAAGTTGAGTAATTGGAATTACCATTTATTTTTCAGGATCTTTGTATGAACACCCACCTGGATTATGATTTCACAGCCCAAAGATTCAAAAGTAAAACTTAATGAGGACACAAATTCATCATACGTAATAAAGGAAACTGCACTAAAATTAATAACAGATAAACAAGATTATTCACACATGCGTACATACAACAAAGCCTCATGCAACTTCACTTCAGGAGGCTAAAAAAACATTAAGGGCTGCTCATGTATGAAACAAAAAGAAAAAAGAAAAAAAAAATATCATGTATCACTCCAGTTATCATCATCTTCACCATCATCACTTGCAACAACCTGAAGGTGGATACTGATTAGATATAAAATGCAGAACCAATCACAGTAGGGGAAATCAGTAATAGATAACAAGAGTGTAGTGACAAATACCTGACGAATTGCATTTGCCTTCTCTAAAATTGCTGTAACTTTGACGTTGGCAGTGGGACCAGTGGCATCATTTGACTTTCCTGTTACTGTGGGCCTCAGGTTGAAGGCCTGAACCAATAATGCAAAAGTTAACCACAATAAACATTATTACTTTGTTTACAGATAAATTTGCATGACATGATATAGACTCCAGAGTCAATTTTTGTCATTTGGAGGACTAAATTGATGTGAAAAATTCAAAGATTTAATGACCATTGATGTATTTATAGTGAAGGACAAACTTGATGACACTTATATCTGTGTGGATGAACAAAAGGCTTATTTTTACTATTAAACAGTTGAGATTATAACATGACTACATACTTTTGTCCTGATTTGATATAGGAAATCTTCTCTTTCATCTGTCTCCTTTCCCATTTTCAACTGGTTTGCTTCTTTCTGACCCTTCAACTTCTGCTGATCCGGCTGCAGGAATCGCTGAATGCATGAATACATTGTTAGATTGCAACATCATCTTGGTTGAATAAATAAAATGTTCAAGAAAAAGGTAAGACCAAATGTTACCTTGTTCTTCAACTTATGTATAATGTTGTCATAAGACTCATGACCATCGTGATAAATTTGCATTTGCTCAACCTTGGTGAACCTAGGTTGCTGGAAGACAGGAGAATCTGGAAGACTGTGATCATTAACAAGTTCAGCATCTTCAGATATACAATGCAATGTCTCATCTGTCGTATCCAACTCTGGTTTTGAGACCCACCATTGCATTGGAGGAAGTGGAGGTGGTGGTGGAGGTGGTGTAGGCTCTGCATGCCCATGTGGCATAACAACATTATTGAATTTGGAATGCTTTTTACTTTCTTTCTCAAGTGTAGGATTTACATTATCATAACTTGGAAAATCAAGTAAAGGCCTGGATAAAGAACGTTCCACACCAATAGTAGTACATGTACCATTTCCACTTTTAACATTGGTATCAACATTGGACACAGATTCAGTTGATGACTTTCTGCTAGGAGAATCATGTACCCCATGGTCACTGCTTCCAGGAGTTTCATCAGATTCCCACTGATCAGAGTTATAGTCAGAGCGAGGGCTTCGACAATCATCGGATATGTACGGAGATGATCTACAGAAAGTGTCATCGTCATCAGAATGAGAAACTGAACCATCCAGCAGAGGAATGGAAGATTCAGGGACTAACTGGAAAGAAGGAAATATATCCTTCACGCTTTCATGACGATTACTGCCATCAGGAAATTTAAGTTTTAGTTTGGAGGTCTCTAGTCCAATGATAGGATGGAAAGATATTTTCATATGTTCAAGTGGAGGCGAAGGAGGAAGTGACTTTATAGGATATCCAGAACCAACTTTCTCTTTGAAAGTGGTTGTCTCGGGAAATGACTGTCCTACAATGCCATTTTGTTCACTCTGTTCCAATAGAACTTGTTTCAGAGAATTATAATGCTCAGATTTTTCATCAAATGAAACTTTCCGTTGAAAACTATTTATTAATAATCTACGACTAAGTCCAAACACTCGTGATGAGTTTTCACCATTTCCCTGGTCGGGTTCAGTGCTGTTCTTTGTGTCAGGGGCCGTTGGAAGACCACTTCCAGGAGTAATTACTCTGATTTCCCCTAAACTGTTCCTTTCTGTCTGACCAACCCCGTTACTCAGCAGAGAATTGCCATTGGTTTTTTCAGAGGTACAAGCTTGGTCATCATCATGGCCTGATGTTATGAATCTAGAAGTTGGCCCCTTTAGAATCTGTTCTGCAACCTCTTCTGACGTTGATTCCCGTACCTGTTCCTCTTTATAACCATCCCTCTTTTGCATTGCATTATGACCTGAAGCTCCATCTGTTTCACCTTTTGTGCTCAATGGCCCTTGACTTGTAGAATTTGACTTGTTGAAATCAGGAGGTTTTGATGGCTCAAGTCCTAATAATCCACCATTGGTCCAGAACCTAACTGAGTTATCAGCCAAAGACTCTTTACGTGTCTCTTCATATTTGTAGATATTGGTGCTGATCTTACCTGCTTCCTCATCTGGTAAAGTAGTGCTATTAGAACCAAAAAATGATACATTGGTTTCAATTGGTGCTGACACAGCATCATTAACAGTAGTAGAACCAATATAGGTATTAGCGCATTCTGAGTGATCCAAAACAGAATTTGCATGTGTGTGAGGAACCTGTTCACATGCAGTAGTCTTAGAAGGATGTGAATCAGCTATAGTGTTGGCTATTTCTTCGCTAACAGAAACATCTGATGGACTAACAGATGACAAATCAGATGCATGTGGGCCTGATGTGCAAGGAGGAACTTCTTCCATAGAGTCAGGTAAATTACTGGACATTTCTTTGTATAGGGAAACTGTGTCTCTGGTCGTTTCTTCACTGGAAGGAAAATCTGATGGACTCCCAGATCCCAAATTAGATTCATGTGGCTCAGATGTGAGAGGAGTAATTTCTTGCAATGAGTCGGGGAAATTTCTGAACGTTTCTTTGTTGAAGCAAACAGTGTCTCTAGTAATTTCGTCACTATAAAGATCATCTGATGGACTCCAAAGTTCCAAATCAGATGCATGTGAATTTGATGTGAGAGGAAGGATTTCTTGCAATGAATCAGGCAAGTTCCCAAACGTTTCTTTGTTGAAGCAAACTGGATCTCTCGTCATTTCTTCACTATAGGAAACATCTGATTGACTAACAAGTCCTGAAGTGAATTGTTGAACCTCTCGTTTTGTTATATAATCAATATCATTTTCAGATTCTGATTCAATGGTGTTGAGAGCATCCTCGTAATTATCAGGTTCACTATCAATATCATCAGTTTGAACCCTGTTGGAGACTAGTTTCGGGTTGTTTTCTTCATTAAATAGGATATGATTGTCGTCAATGTTTGTCATGGTAACATCCTCATCCACATTCATATCTGAGTCATGCTTTTCCACAAGCCTCTCTGGAGTTTTATCTCTATCACAGGCTTGACTTTTAGATTCCACTAACTCTTCCTTTTCATCCCAAGTAACACCAGATGAAACTGAGGCAACTCGTTTTTCCAACAAATCATGTGAAATACTCTCATTTATATGAGAAGATACTGATGGCAGAGTATCAGTTTTCTGGGTCAACCTACTAGAGGAAGGTTCTTTATAATCTGGCTCATCAGATCGCACAGAATTACTTGGATGGAAAACACATTCAATGTAGCCAGCACCAGACTTTGAATCAAAAGAATTTGAATAATGTTCCAGATCTGACTTTGTTCTCATATCTATGGTGGAGGCTGTTTGTGAGGAAGAAGTGCGCCCATTGATAGCAGAAGAAACAGATTGCATTCTAGGTAGTCAATACAATATGTAAGTGTTGATTTTGAATGAATAACCATTAACTATGCAATAGACATGTAGATGTAAATATATAATACCTGCCACTACTGCTATGCCTCTGTTCACCCCTCAAAATTTCTCCATTCCTTCGTGACCTTTTCTTCTGTCCAACATTTTTTGAATAAGTACCAAGAAATTGTTTGCAAAGAAATCAATGAATGCATATGACAGGAAAGAAGCTGGGTTAACAATAATCTTCTCACTGAAAGGCTAGGATCATTATAGTACCTTGCTTTTATGAGATTTCCTTGCTTTCTCAGTGTAAGATTCATCTGAATCAGCAGATATTCTTTTAAAGAAGGTTGGATCTGAATATCTCCTGAAACAAGATCCAGGGCCACCAGTATCGAATCTGATTGACACATGGAATGTTTCGTTAGCCAGTACAGGACACTTGATTTAAGCAAGATTAGTTGGCATAACTAAACTCTTTCAAAACCGGACAGAGATGGGAAATAGGACAGGCACGGTACCTGTCCAAATTTGAACAAGACTGTATTTTTTTTTATCATCTAGACCTCGGAAATTAGTCTAAGATGAATTATCAACTAATCTTGCTCATAGTTTTGGGAGTGTAATTCCAAAAATGAAATCTACAACTGTAATAGTAGTGAAAATTGTAAAGACTTGGATTTAGATGATGTTGATTATGATTCTTATCTAGGAAATTTCTATTTGACTGTGGTTGGTATTTTCTTGTATGTTTTAAGACACCTACGATATGAAGTTTAATAGTTAATTATGAATGTCATTAATTGAGTAATTTTTATCATATTTTAGCCTTTATATGTATAATGTATATATTATATAAACAATGTAAAAAATTCAAAATAGCTGTTATTCCACTACAGCAATTTTAGGGCTGGCCACTACGCACCACTATTTAGAATTTGAAGTCCAAATTTGAGCAAGATTGTAAATTTTTATTTCAGTACCTAACTAATATTGCTATTCTCTAAACAAAAAGACAATGGGGGATGGAAATTTAGCATACTTATCAAGCAAGTGTACACGCGGAGGTTCACGACATTCTTCATATGAATCCATAATAAAATGAGGCAAGTCATTGTAAATGAAATGATTTTGGGCAGGTTTTATGCGTTGATGCCATTCACAACCTGAAAGGAAACTTCTGCATTAAGGACTACCATAATCTTTGAACATTGAAACCATGGTCATAAATAATGTAGTATTCCACAATTTAAAATAAAATATATGGATATATGCTATCTAAAAAAGTACATAAATCTAGCTTAGTGCCACTTGACTGCAATCAGGTTAAAAATAATCTAAAATAAACATTACTTTAAAAATTATATTCGTTGCAAGTTTGAGTTTTAGCATCTTTTGCAGATCAGCTTCCACGCCAACCAAATCAAATTCACACACAAAATTAATATATACCATACATAATCTACATTATATGTACAGTAAATCATGACCATATTCAAAATCATCAGCCTCCATTTAATCACAATAACATGACTCGTTGAACATGTTGAAGGCATGAATACTCAACCAACCATGGTATTTTCCGCTTTCTTAATGTTTTAGAGGATTTCTATCAAATTAAGGGTTTGCATACTAACAAAGATCTATATTTTAACTGTGGCTCACTATTAAAGAAAGATCAAAAGCCCAATTAAAGTGGATATCACAAACCATGTAAAGAAATAGAAAGAAAATTCATATGAGGCAACCTAACTTCAATATGATTCAGCTGCCTGATCAGTACAATACTAGACAAACCCATGAAAACCCTTCACATTACTTCATTGATACAAATTATAGTATATCAGACTGTCAGTTAAATTTTAGTGATGTTTGATGTATCAAAAGATTCTATTCAAGGAAACAAGTCTAAGAAGCTTGTTATATACTCAAATATTTAAGATGGGGAATAACCATCTCAAATGCTACTATTTTTTATTAACTCGGGCAATAGATATGCTTATATCAGAACTTGTAAAACAGTAGTAATTTGCATTCTTCAACATTAGTTAGGTTGTATTAATTTAAAACATAACACATTTTCTTTGTCCAAATTTATTTTATGATATGTTTTAGAAAGGCACGGGTTCAAATCATAGAATAGCCTCCTGACTCCCATTATGCTGCCCTCTATAAAATTTGGAAAAAAAGTATATTTTGTGGTTTTCAGAGATCTTTCAAATATATTTGGTAAAGGTAAACCCCATTAGGCAAAATACAAAAACTCTATTTTCTAAAGCAATAACTTTCAGAAATGAAATTAACATATTCAGAATAAAAAAAACAGAATTTCCAGTAACCACATAGTTTGGGATCATAGCCAAAATAACCATACCAGCTGTGTAAGCTAAATGTATGTGACTTGTTTGTGCCAATACAGCCTTCTCCAAGGCAGGTAATGAAGCTTCAATATTTTGAACACGAACCATCAATCTATGACTCCTGGAAGCTGTTGTCATTACTTGCTCCTGCAGACCATGAAAAACCTCTGCTGCAAAACTACATTTTTCAAAAAGTTTCATGACTTATATGAACATCATACAAATAAAAAAAAGGAAACTAGAACTACTTCAATTAAAATCACACAGGAATTGAACAAGGTTTTGACAAGCATAGAGTAAATGTCACAGTTATCAGTGACTGTTTAATTATATTTACCCTAGACAATGGAGCACATACAAAACACAATCCGATAGCAGAATGGGATGAAAGTACCCAGTGGACATTGGAGAGATTAAATTGAATCCAACAAAATAAACATTTTTTTTTACATTAAAACTTTTCAGGATTTATTATGCAACATTATAAGGGATATTTTCCGAAACAACAAATGCAGATCATATGTAAGGCTTTACATCAAGCAAAACTAACAATAAGCTATTTCAGCGCTACTTATAACGGATAAAATACTTCTCCAACTGGGGTTCAGCAAAGATAATTTTTGAAGAAACAACACACAAGATCCCAGAGATGAAAAACTTCTCCAATTGGGGTTCGGCAAGGACAAGATTTGAGAAATAACACGCAAGATCCCACATTTGTTCGGCTCTTTCAATAAAATAAAAATATAATCAAATTGCTTTGTTGTCCAACTTTGCCATCAAGCTTAAGACAAATATGGCAACTTAAAATCTAACTCTTTTAGAACAACCATAGTCCAATTTCATTGAAACCTAAATCAAACTACAAGCTTTTTGGATTGTAACTCGGATCAAAATAAGTAAGGAGTAAGACAGGGGAGGAAGGTGGTATATATCAGTAATGAAGGTCCAAAAAACTAAAATTTTCACAATGGCATTCGAATTCCTTCTACTGTGGACTATACCTACAGCTGTTTATAAGTTTAGTTAAAAGAGAAAACCTCAAGAAGAAATGGAAGAAAGAATCAAGAGTTAGTTCACAAGAAAAAGCAAGAAAGCATTTTTTGACAAATTCATTCCACGAAACCATTGCAACTCGTGAACCACCAAACTCTAAAAGGCGAAATGAGTTTGAGCGATTATCCAGAAAGCAACCAAGGTCGAGCTGTATCACACTACACAACCTGTAAGATTCTACACAAAGCTCAACCGAAAACAAAATTCAAATAGTATTCTATCTCCTTACCAGTTGAAATTTGGCCCAAATACCGAAAAATCCCGGCCTCAATTCCAACGGCTAAGTACTTTTCTCCCTAAACGAAATCCAACCTTATTCTGTTACATCTAAAACCAACATTCTCAGTAACCCCCAACCCTCTACCCCATTGAAGGTTCGGAACTACAGAAATTAAGCAACCCCATTTCGCAAACAACTCGCATAAGCATAAAAATTGCAAATTTCACTTATTTAAACAAACCCAGATAGAAAGAAAAAAAAGATGATATTGAAAGAAAACATACTCAGCAAGATCACCAAGTTGCCTCAAGATCCCAACAAGACCAGCCACAGCCACACCATCCAACACAGCTTTAGGTTCCTCTCTGTTGGTCTCTCTGTACAACTCAGGCTGCCCCAAACTGAACTCATTCCTCACCTGCAACCTCACCAGAGGCATCTTCCTCACTGGAACAGTGAAAACCCAAAACAAGTTACTTTTTGTCCTCTTTTATTTACCCCCTTCTGCCTGATAACTCTCCCGCTGAAACCAATGAATGTGCGCGTGGGCCGGAAAGCATTAAATGAACGAATTATGAGAGAAGCCAGTAACCAGAAAATAATAGAGATTGTCGAAGTAGTATTTGTTTAATTTTTAGGAGGTATTAGAATTTAGAGAAAGAAATTAGGTGGGTGTGTGGATTGGAGCAGCTTAACTGCCAAAGAGAAGAAACAAAGAGTGAAAAATCAGACTAAGTGTACGGATCGGTGAGGTAAGGGAGAAGAAGGACATTGCCAACTCTGCAAGCCATTCTTGAACGGAAATCATTGTCTGAGAAAACATATGAGAACAACAAAACTACCAAAACACCCTCTCTCTTTCTTTAAATGCCTTACGTGTCCGGAAAGTGTTGTGTGTTGAAATGACCGGTTTGGGGCTGCGAAGTGTCACAAAATTGTGCCTTTGTGTGGCTCCGAACCTTCGACGTGGGTACCACAATCTTTTCCTTGGTTGGTCAAAATGGTAAAACACAGAGGGACCCTAACGCTGGACATGAATCCGAACATGTTCAATTTTGTTTTTCGAAATTTTATCAGGGTCAACTTTTGAAAATTATCGTAAAAAAACAAGCTTGTGAAATTAAAAAATAAACCAAGTTTTTTTTTTTTATAATAGTGAGAATTACTAGAACTCTACGTATGTGGATAATGCAAGATAGTGATGTTTATGAACGTGAAAATACGGTGCTTGGGGTGACCATTTAGATGGAATGGTTTCCGATGTTTCAATTTCAAGGATTTAATGCTAAGATCTAAAATTTGTTTTATGTGGTGCGATGTGTGTGCATAGCTAGAATGCTAGAGCCTTAATTAGTTCAAGATTTAATGCTAAGATCTAAGTTTTTTTTATGTAGTGGGATGTGTATAGCTAGAATGCTAAAACTTGATTAGTCAGCAAAAGATAGTATTAATAATTTTGTTTGAATTTAATTATATTGGGAAATTGATGGATTTTAAGAATAGTAAGTAGAACAGAGCATAGATACCCCATTCATCAATGAATAATCGAAAACAGGTGAAGTCATTTACTTCAGCTGCTAAGTAATGGCACCCTCCCTAATCTTTTCTTTGTCTGCTAATTAATTTGATACTAATAAGGAGAAACAGAGTGAGAGGGTAATAGAAGGGAAAAGAAAGCGACAGAAAGAAAGTGATTTGTCATTAATAACAGTAAGGAGCAAATAAATTCTTATGTCCTTCGCATTACATCATAAATGCAGATAACAAGGGGAGATTTTGCTTTCTTTCTGGAGTTGTTAAGCCAAAGTGTCATCCACTAGATATTTTGGTATGTGATAGTGTGAGTTAGTTTTTGTGGCTTTAATTGGACATTGTGGTCAAAATATGCATTCCAAAAATGAAAGATTGGTGAAGCAGTTAACAGTAACAAGAAAAACAGGGAAATTTTCACCAAATTCTTGAAGCGTAAAATATGACCAGCAGTCTCTGTCGCTGAGTCCGTAAGAGTTGACAAAGAAATTTGGAGAAGAGGTTAAGAGTTTGGTGAAAGGTTTGACTTGGAACAGTTACCTAGAATCTTTATTGCCTTTCACTTCACCCAACACCAAATGCCATTTCATTCTAACTTATGATTAATACCAAAATTAGATTTTTTTTCAAGGATATCATACTTGTTGCATATATTACGAACATCAGTAACAAAAAATTATAATGAAATAGAAAAGGTTGAGTGCAAGTAGAACCATTTTATGTGAATAAGTAGTATGAGATGAATATAATTTCGGTTCAGATTCAATTTACTGGAAACTCTTTCATAATAAAATAATTTTAATTGAATTCTTATTACACATAAATTAATTGTGTATGATTAATTTTGAATTTATACCTTGAGTAAAGGAATGTATATGTAAAAATAACAATACTTAAGTTGTACCATTTATGTACGAATTCAGTTTTGTTGATTTTTTTTTAAAAATATTTGTTTTTTATTTAATAAAAAATAAAATAAATAATTTAATTACTAATTTACATTTCTTATAAATTTAAAAAATATTTAGTTATTTTAACTAAAAAATAATATTAAAATCTTAAAAATTTGAGAAAACTATGTATTATTGGTTTGTGTGTTCCTGATTCTGTTTATATAGGTTCTACCAATATAGGCAGACCAACTTACGGGGTCAGTTGAAACTCCTCATAATGCATCTATTATTGCATCAGATAGCAATACTCATAATATACACATTATTTTCTCTAAAACTTAAATAACTTTTCAATTTTTAATTTAACATTTTTTTATCAATTTTTAAGCTTTTTATAGTTCGTTCATAAGTACATAACAAAAGTAATCCTTTAATAAATTGAACAGTGACTATTCTAGTAGGGAATACCTATTTTAACACATAATTGAATGCAATTTTTGTCCAGTACGTTTAAGAAAATTACTTCAATCAGTTGATATTTCAAAATTTTAAGATGGTATTAAATAGTATTTTGTTTGAACTTATCTTCATCTTAGAGAAAAAATAATATTAACTATTATTTAATTAGTAAAAGATATATTTTTAGAAACTACATAAAATAAATCAAGAATATATGAGATCATTTGAACATATACTTGTAATATATGATTTTTAATCTAAGTATAAAACCACAAGAAATAAAATAGTAAAAAAATAATATAGCATATATCATATATTTTTTTTCTACGACATGTGACAGGAAACTCAAAATTTAATATATTGTAATAACATTATTGAATAAAAGTGCCACAACGGCACTCTACCATAGTGGAAAGTTGAGGGTGTTGCGTCACACTAATCAATGAACACAGAACATGGAGTGCCATAACACAATTACTCGTTCAATCTGTTAGGTTTCACAATATTCAAAAGGATATAACTTATATTTTAATTAGTTTCTTAATTTATCATAAATTAGATCGATGTTCAAGTTATTGGAGTGCCAAAAAAGTAAGTGAAGGCAAATATAATAATGTGTGGCAGGCTAGAGAAGTAAAGCCAAGTTGTTAACTTGTCTTTAGGCATCTTTCGCCATAATTAAAGGGTCCTTCACTGCTCAATGCAATTAATTATCTAATTACTCCATTTAATTATGGTCATAATTTAAGTGAGTACATAGTTGGAGAACTTCCATTTTTCATTTCTTTTCCTTTTTTGGTTTCTTTTATCTTTTCTTTCTGTTCTTTAATTAATGTGTCATTGCTTTCTTGTTTATTTTTGTTCGAATATAGTACATAGAAAGAAATATGATTCTGCTGTCTCATTTCTTTAAAGTTCGCGCATCCCAAACCAGAATGATATTTACCAATTCATATAGCAACTTCAATGCCTTACTTTCCTTTTTTATATGTCCATTTTAAAACTAGTCAACTTGTAAATAGTAAATATAATTAGGTCTAGAACAAATTTAAAAGAAAACCCATTCTACCCAATTTAGTTATATTTTCATTAGTATAACATATTATCTTGGTTTAAGTATGTTTAAAATCTTATACAACAAAGAAAATCAAGAAAAAGTTTGTTTTTATTTTCTAAATCATTTTTAAACATATTTTTTTTCCTAAAAATATCATAAAATGAATCTTCCTAAAACTAATAAATAATTATTCTTAAATAAAATAAAATAAAATAATAGTACCTTCCCATACCATCTAAAATAAACTATATATTTGTAAGTGACTTAATAAAAATTCAATAGTGAATAATTTAATAAAAATAATAAAATATAGTTATGATAGGTTATAAATTATTTTTATATCATATTAATAAGTGAATTTTAAGTTTTACTTAACATTTTAAAATCGATTTATTATAATTTTTAACAAAAAAATAAAAATAAGTATAAATACCTATTCTCCAAGCATTAATTTGATTAATTAATCTTAGTGTACATCTATTGGATATGAAACTCAAATTGAAATTGATATGTATTGTGATATGTAATTATTTTGCAAAGTTTTTTTAAAAAGTAAAGAGATATTATTTATTTTACTTAAATATATATAAAATTGTCACATTATTTTTTTAAAATTTGTATCATTGTTTTAAATATTTATACATGAGAAAGAAAAATATTTTCAGTACAAATGTTTGACAATGGAAAACATGTTAAAAATAAGGTGACAAATTATAATAAAAAACATAGATAACAAAAGTACAAGTAAACGTTTCTAATTCTAGAAATTGAAAATATGCTTTGAGAATTATTCAATTTTAAAATTAAAGACAAAAATTTAAGTGAAATAATTAAATGTAAAGAAAAACCTGTACATTAGTTAAGGTAAGTAATTTATAAAATACGGAAACGTTTAAATGAACTCTTAAAAATGCACAATGAACATTAAAAAAGTTGGAAAAGAAGATAGAGAAAATACCAATTATAGTAAAATGCAAAAATGTAAGAAGATTTCAAAATGTAAAAAGTATAAATCAAAATTCAAATATAATGTAAATGATTAAAAAATTTAAGTCCAAAAGGCTTGTAAAGTTTGTTTGAAAGGTAGTTTTGTTAATCCAACCAGAAAAGGAATAAAAAAAACTTGAAAATAAGATAAAAAATGAATTAAAGAGTAAAAGGGAGATGAAAAATCAATCTAAAAATAATGATGTTTTTGGTATTGTAATTTCACATTAAATTATTCTATTCTCCGTCTCTAGTTTAAATTTGAGACCTCTTAGATATTTGTAGTAAAAAAATTATTGGAATTGGTTATTGTCAATTTTTTTTAGTGGCAAACAAATTTTCTTTATGTTAAAATATTTTATACTGACTCGTTGCTGATGTGAATGTTATAATATTACAATATTGAAAATTTGTTTGTTACGTACAAAAAAACACTAGTTATTTCAATCATTTTCTTACTACAATTATTTAAGAGGTCTAAAATGTGAAATAGGAAAAAAAACTATCAATTTCACGTTATAGTCTAGTCCAGTTATGAAAAACATATTTAACCGGTCCTATTTCATTTACTATTTTTATTTTTTTTATAAAAAATAAATAACAAATAAAATGCTGAAAAATAAACGTGAAGATCAAGTAAATTGTATATAGTGTAAATAATTTATTGAAACTATCAGAAATATTGTACTAAAAGTTATCAATATAGTAAAATATGTAAAAATAGTTATTTTAATCCTTTACATTTTTATTAATTATTATAATTATATAATAAAATTATTTTTTTATTATGATTCTTTTTTCTTATATATCATGAAAAATAAAATAAAATTTGATTAATGGAAATAATAATACGAAGATAAAAAAGTATATAGAAGTAAAATAGTTTTAAAAAACTAATTACTATTAATTGTTATGGATAAATGGTCGTAAACACTCGAGTTATCAGTCTATTGATTATTGATGTATGAAGTGTGATAGTTGTCATGCAATATTAGGTATAACTATTTCAACAACACTAAATTAAAATTGAACTCCTACTTATAGAAATTTCATTTTTAACGTAAGAATTCAAAATGAGATATTACTTTTAAAAGAAAAAGAAAATAAGACATGTATTATTTGAATTAATAATTAATAACCCATGTGAAAAGTAAGGGTTTATAAAATATAATATTATTTTGATTCTAAAATCACGAGTGATTGGTGTTTTAAATTCAACAAATTTGACACAGCATAATTTGTAAACAGTGATTTTAGATTATCTTCAACCTAATGAGTTTTGCTATTTTGAACACCCCGAGCTCACAAATTCTTGGAATATCGAATTTTATCAAAATTGAAAATTATAAGGCTTCCGAAAGGAAAATGATAAATCATTATTAAAATAAAGGCGACATTTCCATATTTTTTTATTTTGTTTGTAAGTTTCTGTCTTCAAATAAGATTCGAAGTCAAATAGGTCAAAAGTTAAATATTTTTTAAAATTAAATAAACTAATAAACGATAGATAGATTAAATAAATTGCAGACAGAGATATCAGATTCACATGATATCCACGTGAGCCACATACCCACGCACCAATAAAAAATAATTACACCTTGATATCTATTAAATAAATTAATGTGGAAGTTTCCAAAGAGATTTTTTTTATTTTATAATTATGCTCTGATAAAATTAATAAGCCACCAAAAGTTATATAAGAGTTTGGTTAGCTTCCAATATATGGTAGATTTAAACGAAAAAGGAAACAAGATTTTCTGCTAAATTTAAACTTCATATTATGTTAAATTTAAAATTTTAAAACAAAGAGTTTAGTTTTTTTATTTAATATAAAAAATAAAAATTCACACTTATATTTCATCGGCAATTGTGACCTGTGATTAATATCCAACTTTTAACTGTGATATTTCATTATGTGCAGGTCTTAGCTAAGTGATAATATAATCATATACAATAAATAGAATTTAGTCCTTTCAAATTTCACCTTGAGACACATCACCATCTGAAATTAATTAAATATAAAAAATGATTAAAACTACTCAGCCAGAGTATACACAAATTGATGCATTCTGGGTAATTAAGTAGTTGAACAACAATAAAGTGCATAAACGCACTAAGTGATGCTAACACAAAGTCTAATTAGGTAATTAGCAACCATATTACACTCAAAGACAAAATAGTTGTTTAAGATATTTTATAGGCATGCATTTAATGTGTATGAGTTATTGTAAACTTTGATATTCATAAATAATTTCTATGAATAAAAAAATGTTATGAATAACTAGTGGCAAAGCAATGATACATCCAAGACATGAGATCTGATTGTCTACTATCGAGACATATATAATTACTAGTAGAAGTTAGAAACATTTTTTTTAAGGAGTTGGTTATTCTTCTATGTTCAATTTGTAGTTAACTTTATGCTTGTGGTAATGTATGTAGGAAGGATCTTATATTTATACTTATTGGATCAAGAAGAATGATTTCCTCATGCAGAGAACCCACTACATATGAAAGTTTTATCGGTATGATAGTTACATGAATCTATATTTTCTCATTGTGATTTTTTATCTTTTTCTAATCTCTTTTTTTAAAAGTAGATAAATATGAATCATTACCAATTTATCATTATCTTAAATGTTTGTTTTTTATTCTTTAAATGACAGAAATAATTATTGGTGGATGATATCAATCAAACTTGTGTTTTTTTAAATAAAATTTTACAATAAAATGAGATTTATAAGCATTAATTATATATTATAAGTTTACTATATTTCTAGTTGATATAATCTAAATATTCTTTTATCTATAAATAATTTGTAGATTGTCATTATCATTTTTTTTACCATTTTTTACATATCATTTTTTTATATATTATTCTTATATGATATAAGATGTGCTCTAACATTCTATGTATTCTTATTCGCTAAATAAGAGATCTTATCTTGCAAAGAAGACACTAGTAAGTAACGAGTCCAATGAAAACTGTTACAAGGTTTCACTGTCGAACAAATTTAGTAATTGACAAAGGTTGTTTACTCGCTCAACGATAATGGTAAAAGTGACGCATTTATAAATGCTGCAAATTTGTTTGTCATAACTCGTCTATTGATTCTACTTCTACGAAACCATGGATTTTGAATAGCAGAGCAACCAACATTGCATCTGATTCACAATTTTTCACCCACTTCATCATCATCATTTATTCCAAATGTTAATCTGCCCATAGACTCAACTGCGACCATCTCATCTACGGGTACGATTAAATTCAATAACAATATCACTCTTAAAAATGCTCGTTGCGTTACATTTATAATTAAAATCTCATATTCGTTAGTAAAATAATTAAGTTCACTAATGGTTGGGTCGTTCCTTTTTCACATGGTTGAGTTTTGCAAGACTTAACTACGAGAAAAATTATTGGCTCGATAAACCATACGCAGACTTATACTACACATGTGCATTCTTCCAAACCAAGACCGCACATCTCAAACAAAATTTATATGGAATAATTATCCATTGGGAAGAGATAAACCTGTTTACAAATATCTTACTTGTAATTATTATAGACATTAATTAATTCATATATATAGACACGAACTAGTGAGATGGGGGAAGATGAAATTGTACCCGAAGATGGAAAAGAGAGAGGGAGAAGAAAGAGAGATAAGGAAGAGAAAGAAAAATAGATCTTATAATTTATTTTATTTATTTAAATTATTTAATTTAATTATATATAAATTCATTTTATTTATTTATATTATTTAATTTATCTGTCTATTTAATTTATTTAATTTATATTTAATTACACTCATTTATATTATTTAATTTATTTTTATTTAAGAATTTATTAATTAATATTATTTAATTTATTTCTAATTACACACTGATTTATTTTATTTATTTATATATTAAATTTATCTTTAGTTATAACGTTTAAGTTTATCTATATTATTTAAATATATTTTTTATTATAATATTAATTATTTGTTTTATTCAATAAATAAATATGATAGAAATATTTTTTTTAAATTATATAAATATAATAAAGTCATTTATAAATAAAAATTTAAAACCATTATAGATGGATGCTTGATAGGGATTAAAAAGTGAATATTATTTTAGATTTTTTATGTTATTTTGTTAACTATGATAAAATTCATTTATTTCGATTGATTACTATAAAATTAATTCAAATATTTTTAATATGAAATAAAATTAATTATATTGATGAAATTGTAAAATATAATCATTGTTTTGATATGATATTATTTACATTATATTTAATCTCACTTTTTAATTTTACTTTTGTGTATGATTTTTTTTTTTAAATATCACTAAATTACCTCAATCCACTCTTCGCCCTTATTACCATAATCTTTTCAGAGATCATTTGGAACATAAATATAGTTAATAATTTAGTTTTTTTTTTTATAAATAACACTCAACCTCTCAACCTTAACATTCATTTTGCACATAAAGATTGAATTATTCTAGAGGAACTCATTGTGGTGACTTTTTACATTCCTCTCACCCTTCATATTAATCCCTAATTAATATTTTTCTCCAACCACTACTAAAATAAATTAGTAGTGTTAAGAAAAAAAATATTTATAGATAAATAAACAAATAATCATATAAAATAAAATAAGAAAGCATAATATGAAAATTAATATATATATATATATATATATAAATTTTTATTTATATATCTCTTTTGTCATGCTTCAATAAAAAATAATTACCTCTCAAAATATAAATATATTAATAATTTTATTATATTAATATGTTAACAGATAAATAAAGATGATATTACATTATTCCATGGGTAAAAGTATAAGATGTTTTTACTTTTAAACTTTTTATATAAGTAGTTAATTTTTTGTTCTTTGTTATTTTAGTTAAAGTATTATAATTATATTTTTTTACTTGTTTATGATATCATCTTACGTCTTGTTCAAATAGGATTCTTATCAAGTTCTTGATATTTTTAATATTATTTAATTATTTAAACAATTAAAGTGAGTTAAGTAGTTTATTGATTGAGCTAAGGTTCAAATTTATAAAATGTAAGGTCTATGAATTTACTTAGCTTACATAGTCGTAAGTTTATTTTAGGTGAACCTTTTTATTTAGTTAGAAAAAAGAAAAAATGATTAAAAAATAAAAAAATGGAAGAGCATTAAAATATTAAAGAGGAAAATGAAAAGAAAGAAAACTACAATTTACTAATAGTTGAACTAGCATACAATTTATAAATTACGAGTTAGTAAATGTTATAAAAAATTTAACTTGATCAAATAAAATTGATAAGTCACACTCAATATAATATCTCCTTTTCTATGCAGTTCTTTTTGAATCTACTTTAGTATACTATATTTGTTGTGTCAATTATTTATTTTAGAAAGTAAAAGTTTTATGCAACACACAAATAAGTTTCACGCATATATGGAATATATACAGTCAAGTAAAACGAAAAAAAAATTATATTAATATTATTATGAATAAAGAAACTAGTTTCCTTCACTAAATGAAATTTGATATTATATTTAAATGGATTTAACTAAAACTCCACTTTTAGATAGTGATATATTAATAATCAACTTTATTTATACAATTATTTAATAACTACTTATTTAAGTATTTATTAAAATATAATTGATTAGTTCAATGTTATTATACTTAAAAATACACTAAGATTATAACTAGATTTTTTTATTTTTTTTTTAAACTTGAGTTGTATGCCAAAAGGTCAAACAATTTTGAAATTATATTCTACTGTATCAAAATTATAAAGTGGCATTTATTTTATTTTATTGTGGGTTTTCAAAAGTAACATTTTTCTATAGTGAATTTTAAAATGAAAGTGACTTTATATTACAATATCTGACATGTATTTGTAGGCCCAATTTCTTCTCCAACCAAAATGATTAGCAAATGGCAGAGTAACTGACAGCAGTGGTCCAAGAGCCATCTTGCATTAATTCCCAAAAGCCCTTATACATGTTCATCCCTTGGTTGGGATCAGATCATTCTAATTCTACCTCACCCAAAGGCTACTGTTTTCTAGTACAACCTACAATAATTTAGGATTCATCAAATCATGGAAAATGTACCTAAAACCAAACCACTCCATGCTTCTGCTAAAATAAAAATATTAGCAACCTAATAACAATTGTGTGTGACAGTGTGTTAATACCATGTTGATTAATTGGAGAAGCTTAGATTCAGAGGTCACATTCAAACTTTTTCAGATACCTCTCTGTCCCTGCTAAGTGGTAGGTATGAGGACAAGGGTTGGAATCTTTAGAATACCACAAATGATTGTGTTTGATCTTCCATCAGTAAAACGTTCTTCTTCTTAATTGCAGTAGATTGGGGGCAACATAGCCACCAACACCCCCAAAACATAATCATATATAACATAACCCTAATTAATAAGGACACTCTCTTATCATACCTCAACCTCACACTCAGAATTGTGATAATATGCTTTTGAATTTTGTCTGGACCTGATTCTCTTGAGAAGTTGACAAACACTATCTCCAATAACTTTTTGTTCAATTCCTGTAATTTCTTTTGGTCACACTACTTTGGCTAAAGTGGTGCTCCCACATCACCAAGCCCACAGAATCCAATTATGTTAGCTTATATATGGATTAGTCAGAAGCTCCATAATTGTGATGAACTTTGAGATCCTTAAGTCGACCCACATAAGCTGTAGTAGTAGCAGGGAATGGTTGTCTTCTTTAGAGCTTTACAACATGAAACTGTATCAAAATTTCATCATCATTATTTTCAGCCATTGCTTTGCTTCACTTTCGCTTTATTGCTTGGCGGTGACAACATATTTGAACATGATCTGACAAAGCTGTGGGAACACCAACATTTAGTGTTTAGCATGATATGTTAGCATAAATCAATTTTGGAGATTTGGTGTTCTGTCCTATGGGGATGTTATGTGATTTATAGCTTAATGGGCCTTGTATAGTTGTATTGGACTAGCCCAAATGCGGAATCAAGAGATGGTATTAGCCTATGAGGAAATAACACTACCTCTCAACTCATTTTCAAAAAATAATTCTTTTTATTAATTCTTTGGAGAACTTTTGAAAAAAAAGGAGAATGTTTACTTAAATTTAAGATAAAGCTGTTGCAGGCTTGAAGATAAGAGTATTTTGTAGGGATGGGTGAATGTTAAGATCTTTAAATTTTAAAAATTATTTATTAATATTGATATTATTGTTCAATATCGTAGAAGAAAAACTTGGTTGGATTTATTAATGATTGAAGATATGGTAACTTATGACAGTATTTAAATCTTTTGTTGCTTATTCAAAACCTCTAATTAATTTTTAATACCATGTAGTGATGTTGTCTGATTCTAAGAAATAAGTTGCTTATATACTGATATGCATTTCTAAATAGATTTCACTTCAGCTAACATATAATTGGTTAGATTTTCTTAACTTGATTTTGAATTCAAGCAAAATTAAACTAATCAAAATCAAAGGATGATTGGTTCAGATATAACTTATAAATATAATAAACTTAAACAAGTTAATGACTTGAATTTTTATACTACTAATTATTATGTATGCACTTTTATGCAATATATATATATATATATAATTAATATAAACTACTTATAATAAAACATGTTTTTTTACTCTTTTCAGCTACAACATTTGGTATATTTTTTAGTCATATTTTTTTCTAAAAAATACTATATATATATAATTAATATAAACTACTTATAATAAAACATGTTTTTTTACTCTTTTCAGCTACAACATTTGGTATATTTTTTAGTCATATTTTTTTTTCTAAAAAATACTATATATATATATATTCAAACCAAATTAATACGTTTTTTATTAAGTTAATTTAGTTCAGATAGTAAAGATTGTCTTAAAAAAGAATATCTGGTGAAGATGGTTTTTGCTTTCATATATGAGTGGCAGTGTGAGGGTGTGATCACAAGAGCATCTTCTTAATTCTATCCCTTCTGTCTTTATAGTGAAATGATTTTACATTATTTTCAATGTCTTTTTCACACTTTTTTTTAATGATCATTTTCATGACTTCTTTACGTGGAATTTTAATAGGATGATTGAATACATAATATTTTCTCAAGTTTTTTGCTCAGACATTAGAATTCACGTGAGCAAATTATGCATTAAAAAAATAAATTGACTGCAGAAAGGGAAGTTTTCTTCGTAACTTGAGAATTTGATGCTGAAATGATTCAGTGCTCGTTTCTTCTACATCAAAATGAAGACTTTTGTTAGCTAATAATTTATATAAATTTATTTTAACCATATAAAGTTTTCGATAAAATCTAATTTTACTAGTTAATTATAGTTTTTTACTTTTATTTTCGATAGCGTAAAAAAGTTCCTTCTAAAATGCTCATTCTCATCTTCACATCAAAGCATTATAAATTATTATTCTCATTATTATATTTTTTTTTATTGTTTATCATTTAATATTATACTATAAAATAAAACATTTTATCTTTAACAAAAGGATTTAAAATTAAGTAAAAGTTATAATGTTTAAAACAGGTTGTTATCAATAAAATAAAATAACTTTAAATATATCAGTATTTATATGATTTTTTATATGTATTACATTTAATTGAATATTCAATTTATTAAAAGCTGCTATAAGTTAATAAACTAATTTTTTTTATAGTTTTTAATTAGCTATCATTTTACCATGGAAAAAATGTATTATTTATTTTTATCAAACAAAACATAGGAACCTTATCACTTTCTTTGGATAAGGGGATGAGTGAAAAAGGAAAAAATATATATAATAAAAAAGTGAGGTTGTATGAAGAATCGAGAAGAAAAAAGGTCTAAAAGAAGAGTGAAAAAATTATAATTAATTTGATTGAAAAATAATTATAATTGATTTGATTGAAAAATATTTAGAAAATAGTTGATAAAATAATTTGATGTAAAAATTCATTTAAAAAAATGTAAATTAGAATTTATAAAATTATTATTAAATTTAATAATAATAGTAATTAATTGAAGTAAATTTAATTTATTTAATTTATTCTCTTAATATTTTTTAAATACTTATCTAAAAAATAATTTTATTTACCCGAGCTTATTGGGAAAAAATTAATATACTCTTAATGTCGAATCGGGATCAACTAGGATAGAAATAAAGCATTGGTCGACTTAACCTAAGCTCGACCTAACATTACCCAACATGAGTTTAACTTGGGATAAGTCTTACTCAAACCTATCTCAATTAAGCACACGGTGAGTCTGACCCAACTGAACCTAACCTAGACCTGAATTAGATTTAGCCTGACTTAGTTTGACTTATGTCCAACCCAACTAGCTTGACATGGTTCGAACCTGCCCTAACTTGATTTGAACTCGACTTGACCTGAACTTGATCCAACTTAGCTTGATCTAAGTTGAACTTGACTTGACTTGGTCTAACATGAGTCCACCCGACTTGACCTGACTTGGGTTGAGGCTATCTCAGCATGATCTAAATTGCCTCAAATCGGACTCGACCTAAATTGAACTAACCTAACTCAGCCCAATATGAATCTAACTTGACTTGGGTTCGATCCAACTTGAACTTGGCTTGTATCGGCTTAATTTATACTCAACTCGACTCAATTTGACTTGGACCTAACTCGATTGACTTGACATGATTCTGACCTGACCTAACTTGACTTAAATCCAATCTAACCCTGTCCATACTAACATGACTTTTGATTTTAGATTGAGTAAATGTTTGTCTATGTATATAAATACTTTTTAAGGAAATGTGTTTTTCTTCATTTTCGTTTGTAATTTTTTTTACTTAAAAAAATTGTTTATGGATTACCCGTGGTCCATGAGGCTCTTGTTAGCATTTTGTCCTTATAGAAATTTTCTTACGTGGGCTTTTTATAGCCTTGTGAGTTGGACCAAAGAAATAAAATGAAAAAAATTAGACAGTTTCTTCCTACACCCCCACAATATTATGCAAAGACCAAATTTTTCCTATTATTTTTAAAAATTCTAAAATACGCTTGAACTGTATTTATTTCTTTTGCATTTTGGATTATGGAATCCAGAAAATTTTCGGATTGACACTTCCGGTAAAATTTCGTATCCACCACTTCGTAATTCAAAATATGCATTTCACATTCAAAAATCCATCATTAAAAAAAAACATTCTGGATCCACCAATCCGTAATAGAAATATGCATTCCGGATTCAGAAATCCATAATTCAAAAAAAAGCATTCCAAATCCATCAATCCGTAACAGAATTAGGCTTCCGAATTCAACAATCCAGAAATCAATAATTTATGCAAAATTTGTTTCCACAATAACCCCTTATCCGAAAAAAAAAATGATTAAGTTTTGGATTGATGAATCCGTAGCACACTCCCAGATCCTGATTTCCGGTAACCATAGTGCCCTTTTACAAATAAGAGGTCAAGCCCAATTTTGGGATTTAAAAAATTATGGGAGTGCAGGAAGAAAAACGTAGAGGTGCAGGAAGAAAAACGTAGAGGTGCAGGAAGGAAGCCAACAAAATATGGTGACACTCTTTGTTTTTCAGAAATTGTTTTATAAATTTAAAGAGAAGACAAATTTAACTTAAATGAAATAAATATTTTATTATTTAAAATTTATAAATTTTCAAAAGACAAAAATTCAAAATTTTTAAATTTTAAATTGTAAATTTTTCAAATTTTCAAACCTAAACCTTTCCGAAACACTTCAATATTTTTAAATTTTTAAATTTTCATATTTTTAAAGTTTCTAAATTTTTTAAATCTTCAAAAATTTTAAATTATCAAAATTTTAAACCTAAAGCCGTTTCGAAAAACTTCAAATTTCAAAATTTTAAATTTTGAAATTTGAAATTTTGAAATTTGAAATTTCATTTTTTTTTCTTATCTTATTCTTATATTAATATTTGATTTTATTTTATTATTATGGATATTGCGTCATTTCCTATTTTTTTAATATTTTTAATATTTTTTTTAAATTTTAAATTTTCAAATTTTTTAAATTTTAAATTTTCTAACCACGAAGCCTTTTCTTTAAATTATCAAATTTTCAAAATTTTAAAATTTTCAAAATTTCAAACCCTAAAGTCTTTTCGAAACACTTCAAATTTTGAAATTTTGAATTTTTAAATTTTCAAAATTTTTAAATTTAAAACTTAACTAAAGGCTTTATAAATCCATCAAACCTTTTTTTTCATTTTCTATTTTCATATTTTCATTTGACATACCACAATTTTCCACAGTTTAAATAAGTGAGGGAACAGTTTTCCATTTGATATAAGGAGCAATCTTCTATTTGATATACGATTTAGTTTTTCATTTGATATAATGAGAAATTTTCTATTTGATTTACTAATCAGTTTTCTATTTGATTTCGTCGTTTCTTACTATTTTAGTTAGTTCAATAAAAAAACTTATGATAGTATTGACACATGTTCTTTTTTTTTTTTTATTTCTGTTGATGTTCGTGTTGTTCCTTGCAAATGAGGTTTTTCACTTGTTGGACACCAAGAAAGAGGGTGACAAGAATAATAATGGTAAGATATAAATTGAGAAAATGAGATTAAAGAAACTGCTCACATAGCGACTTTCATGGATCAGGGTAAACTATCTATCTCTATTATAATCTGAAATATGAAATGTGAGAATCATAGTTTATAAAATTCTTACGATAATGATATACATTATTTTTTATTATTGTACACTTTGATTTTTACATATTATATGAGATTGGGAAAGAATAGAAACATGTATTGTCTTTGCAAATGAGGTTTTTCACTGGTTGCCCATCAAGAAAGAGTGTGACAAGAACAAGAATGGTAATAAATAAATTGAGAAAAGAAGATTAAAGAAACTCCTCACATAGCGACTTTCATGGATCAAGGTAAACTGTCTATCTCTATTATAATCTGATGTATGAAATGTGTGACAATCATAATTTATAAAATCCTTACGATAATGATATACAATATTATTTATTATTGTACACTTTGATTTTTATATATTATATGAGATTGGGAAAGAATAGAAACAGGTTTTGTTGGTTTTGTTTTTGCAAATGAGGTTTTTCAATTGTTGATCATCAAGAAAGAGTGTGACAAGAACAAGAATTGTAAGAGATAAATTACCATCAAGAAAGAGTGTGACAAAACCAAGAATGGTAAGAAATAAATTGAGAAAAAGAGATTAAAAAAACTACTCACATAGGAACTTTCGTGGATCAAAGTACACTGCCTATCTATATCATAATATGATATGATGTATAAAATGTGAGAATCATAATTTATAAAATCCTTACTATAATGATATACATTATTGTTTATTATTGTACACTTTGATTTTTATATATTATATGTTTTCTCTTAATTTTGATCTCACATTACAATTTTTTTTGGATAAACATTTTTTTTAATTGAGTAAACAATATTTTTAATATATTAAAATGTTCTTGGCTGGTACGGTATAAAAAGACTGCAACAAACATTTTAATAGATTATATTAACAACTTATGGATTAAAATCATTTCAAATCATAAATAATTTTGGTATTTTTCTTTAACAAAATAAATCGTTCCTTTAATTTTTTTTTTAAATAATTAAAGCTTAGTCAGTATTTTGTGTGAATCTTTCCGTTTTAATATATTAAAATGATGAATTAATCTACTGATATTACTTACTAGTGATATTAATAGATTAAAACTTTTAAATTATTTAAATGAAGTTCTAATATATTAAAATTCTGAGTTCATTTTTAAGACTCTCTTTTAATTCATTAAATGACTTTTAAGCCATTAAACTCTCATTAGTTTTGATATACACCTATCATTTTAAAACAAAATAAGATGAGAAATCAATTCTGGTAGGATTTAAGATTTGATTTTATGTATAATTTTCTTTCGGTACTTCGTTGTCAGTTTGTAAAATTTGAAAATAATAGTGTGAACTTGAATAATGTGACTAAACAACTGTATGTATTTCTTATTATGGAATGAACCAATAAAAACTTTACTATGTTGGTATCTCTATGTATAATTTTTGTAATCTTGAAATTTCTATGATTCTCATTGTTTGCATTACCTGTTGTAATCTAGGTATTCTTAAAATTATCTTGTTTTAAACTTATTGAATGTACACATATATATTACTAATTCCTGATTATTTTTTATTTTTAACTCATTATGTAAAGAATTTCCAAAGTTAATAAATCTAATATCTTAAAACTAAAAAGAAATTCGATAGTTAATCTTAAAATTTGCTTTATGAAATTAACTATTCTTTTTATATATATATATATATATATATATATATAATATTATTAAAGTCATTATAAAACTAAATATCTATTTGAAACTTGGATAGTGATAATTTTGTCTCTCTTTTAAATATCTGTTTTACAAGAAAGAAATTTAGTTTTATACAAGCTCAATATGAATTGGTAATTGAGTCTTAATAAATTGTTGATGTTTTTAACTCGAGAATATTGAATAAAAAAAATTGTGTATGATATGAAGTGGTGGTTTTAATATGACAATTATTAATAATTGTCATAAGTATCCGTATAATACAACATTTTAATAACTGTCACAATTATCCTTCAAAACGTGTTATTTTGAACTGTCATAACTCTCATTTTAATAAATTGTTGAAGATCGTGGTGAGGGAGTGCAGTTCGGTGGAGCTCTCACTTGACCAACTCAAACTGGATATGTGGAGGTTCCGTTTACCAAAATCGACGCAACTGAAGCTCGTGAGCACGATGTTCATCGACGACGAGCTCATCGTGATGGTGCAGAAGGGGCACGAAGAGGAAGACGAGGATGGT
>Ga0123342_1002805_pt1 | contig 28671 bp, 11 predicted proteins | sample Turbeawhitnodule_FD_89960 | JGI IMG/M metagenome (GOLD analysis project Ga0123342, IMG submission 89960) | Root nodule microbial communities of legume samples collected from Mexico - Turtle bean Mexico white nodule | ecosystem: Host-associated > Plants > Roots > Nodule | place: Mexico: Nepantla... | reverse complement strand
AACAAAAAAAAAAGTGAGCTTCTCATTATTATCCAACAAAAAAATATTGGTCAATATATAGTAATAAAGTAAAAAAAAAAAAAAAAACTGAAGTAACAAATTTCAGGTTCAAATAATATTGTCTCTGATTACTTCGAGTTCCTAAATATGTACATCTAAATTATAAAGGAAGTTAGCAATAATATGGCAAAATTTCACAATTAAAAGAAGATTTAAATAAACAATTATATTTTTTTATATATACAACTAGATAGTATATGAACAGTTTTTGAATCTTCCTTTGCACCAGAATCAGTTTAAAGTACTTTGAAAATGTTGTGATCCATAAGTTAGATTAATCCTAGTATTTCGATTAAAAGACAAGAATGTAAAATAAGTAATTAAAATATATTAACAATAATATGTAAAAAAAACATTAGAGTATATAAAAGATTATGGAATTAGACATTACTTAAAATAATATATGTTGTTGGGGGACAAGTGTTTTGGGAAAGCCATGAAGGATAGGTCATAATTTAGACATTATTTGCTGTCAACTACATTTCCATTTCATCATTGGTGCATATATCATATAAAGGTCACAAAACACATTTATTATTCTCACTATTGCCTTCAATGTCAACAATCACTACTTCTTTTGTTTGTATAAAAAAAATCATAAATAAATTTAGAGAAAAAAAATTATTGAATGTTATATTAATTAAATTAAATAGTATTTTACAAACTAAATAATTATTGATATATAAAGTGGTTTTTATTATTAATAAAAATTATAAAATAGTTTATAAATTGGTATTTAACATTAGCTATCAATGTTTTACTTGTCAATGTTTTAGTTACTTTAGATTCTAAATTAGTCTCTAAAATACTAATAGAATAGTTATTAGCTAAAATTTTGGTAGTTAATGGTTAAATACTAAGTTAGAAACTATTTTATGATTTTTTATTAATAATAGAAACTACTTTAGATATCAATAAAAAAAATTAATTTATAAAATAGTATCTAATTTAGTCAATATAGTAATAATTATTTTGGTCTCTAAAATTAGTTTCTATTTAATAATTTTCTTATAGTGTAAATATTATTATAACTAATTTTAATTTATTTAATTATATCATTTATAAAATAACATTAACTTAATTGAACTTTAATAGTCATTATCTTTATGAAAATAGAAGAAATACATAATAAGGAATGTTGAATTTTGTATTTAGAACTTTTGAAAACTTTTGCAAATAAAATGTTTGATAAAGTTTTAACATATGTACTGTCAAAACATTATTGAAATCTCATCTTGGGAAAGCTCTATTTTTATTAGTGACAAATTAATAAAATGCAATTCAAAGAGACAAGGATAGAAAGAGATTTACAATAGGTGTTTTTATATTAGTTTGTCTAAAAACTCAGACGATGTATAATTTTTGGTCAACATTATCAAATTTCATTAGCATACTAATGTTGCAAGATTTGAGACTAATATTCTTTAGACTTTCATAATTTCTAACTAAACATATAATATTGTTTGGCCTGCAACTACTCCTAGTTAAACATTAAGTACTCTTTAAGCACATAAGAACTCCTAACTAAAATTTAAGTATTATTTATTTAAACAAATTTGATAAATAAATAAATATGATCTAAAATACCATAAGGTTAGCTCACTAAAATAGAGTTAACATCTTAAGAAGAATACTCTAGCGCGAGTGTGTGAGAGTATATGGGATATGTGGTTGTATGTGTGCATAGGCATACATATGTGCGTGTGTGGGTAAATGGATATGTGTGAGTGTGTAATACTCAAACAACTACCTATATTGGTAGGACGAAAAACTTCATTGCCATTTAATGAAAATGGGAAAAATGAGAATTTTAAAATTGATGAAAGCCTAAAGGGAGATATGGGGTGTAAAAAAGTAGTTGACTGAATATGCTAATGGAAATGACGAGTCTCTTCAACCATTTATCACATTCTGTCTGTAGCCTTATAACTCAATTGGCAAATGGGAAAATATATCAGGCTTAATTAAACTTTTATTACATAGTCTTTTCGTTTTGGTTCCTACTTTTTTTTGGTCAGATTTTTTTAGTCCATACTTTTAAATCTATGTTAATTCTAGCAATAATAAGGATGTTATCACATGACATGTTAATAAAATTGTTAATCCAATACTGATAACTTTTTTAAAATTGTTAAGTCAACATATGATGTCATTAGAGATTAAAAAAAAAAACATATTTAGATTTATGGGGAATAAAACAAAAAAATTAGAAATTTTCTTTTATTTCAAAATATAGCGGGTGTATGATTGTTTGGAGGATTTATATGTTTAAAAGACTGTCAACGACTAGTTCATCTCTCACAGTAGAGAACTTGTTTTTTTTTTTTTTTAAGCAGAAAGAGAATAACACTTTGAAGTTATATACATCTTCAACTATGAATTTTTTTTTAAAATTTTTAATTGTGATGTAAACGTATCTTCAATCTTATTTGCAAAGGAAAAGTTCTATTATCAAAACATTATTTTTAATTTATGTAACAATTTTTTACTCCAACTTCTCTTATTTCACGTTTTTCGAACCAATTTACTGACATGTTTTGGTATTTCCATTTCTAAAATAATTACAAATTGCAAATAATTTTTAAAGTACAAAATATAATTTATTCAGTTAATTGTTGTGAATTTTTTACAATAATAAATATAAGTATATTTAAACAAAATGGATAAATTGTGTTAATGTTAAAATAACTGATTTAAACTTTTAAAAAAAGAATTAACATCTTAAGTATGTTTTTATAATGTCAGCTTTTAGTTTACTTTCTTTTCAGTCTTCATATAGATGATACTTTGATTAACCCAACAAATATTTTATTTTTAATTTTAGTTTAAAAAATTATATCAATTTTAATTTTAATCACATAAATAAATATTCTTAAATCCGTACAAAAATATATCACATACCCTTTTTATTACCTGAACAATGATAAGTTAAGAATTTTATTCATGTTTAAGTAAAAAGTTATTGGTCACCAGTCACCGTTACAATTAAAGACATACTAGAAGAAAAGTTGAGAATGACAAATACTTTTTTACATGTAATTCAACCACTGTTTTTACATGAGAAGCCAAGATATTATTCACATGTTTCAATAAACTATTCATGAGCATTTACAAAATGAGAAAATAAAATGGAAAACTTGTAGAAGTTTCCATTAGCTAAAGTTAATGATAGGATATTAAAAATAAACTTTCTGAAAAAACTAATACAATTTCTAACAATAGAACCTATATCATCACCATCATTGACAATTTCTGGCAACAAGGAAGTGAAAACAATGTAACGTTGTTGAATAAGGGGAATCAAAAGCAATGACAGCCAAGAGAAGAAAATGAGGACTTTCTGTTGAACAGAGCAAGATAAAACAAGCACAGACAACAGGACATTTTGAGTTTCTCTAATATTGATTCACATCAAATAAAGGCGGAACTCGAAGATATAGGGGAACATGGCCAAAATGCTTAAAGGGGAACATGGCCAAAATGCTTAAACTTGGCTGTGATCGAAGAAATCCTCAGTCCAACTTGTCCTTGTTCTGTTGAGGTTCAAAATAATGGTCACAATTGATATTACAGAAATTTTAGTTAATACGGCCACAGTTCATAAACCCTCTATACAGATAAAATCAACCTTATTTGTAGATCAGGACTGAGAAAAAAAGAATGTTATAATCCTGTCATATCTGCAACGAAAACCAGAAAGTCAGCAGCAACAATGGCCTCTGGTTTCACAGCTAAATAGCTCCCAAAACCTTAACGAAAATAGCATCAAGGAGAAAATGCTTATAATAAACAGAACTAGTATATTATATAGAGGAAAAGAACTTAATAGTCAAATCAAATCAATGCAGAAACATTATCTTGGGCCTTCCAACAAATTCATTGACAAAATACGTCTTATTTTGGAGACATCCTTAAAAAAGTAAATGAAACAGGCAACTCAAAAGGGTTTCTGCATTTACAATTAACAACTTCACCGCCCCCACCCTACCCCCTCAATACTGATGAGTCAATATGAATAATATTCTGTTCATCTAAACTTCTAAGTCCGTGTATACTAAAAATTGTACATAAAATTTTCAAAATAAAATGATCCTGCTGCTACAAACAACTTAATATATGAAGATGATGATTGGATAAATTACTTCAGATGGCAGTATGACCAAAAAACCCTCATAAGCAAGGTGTCCACACTACTTATTAATTTAAGCTCATAACTTACTGTTTTACAGATGGCCTAGCTTTTGCAGAAACCTCTGAGCAAGGGATATAGTAACCAGTTTTTGCATCTGAGAAGAGAAACTAAACTTCATTTTCATGAAATACATCAGACATTCAAAGTGCTCATGAACTTCCTTCTCAGAAACTAAGAAAAGCCTACATTATGCACCGCAGGGTCCAGAGAAAAATTATATACAGTAGCCATCCAGCTGATGAGGGGGAAATATTATCCCTGTTGTTCGTTTATAGAAACACATGACTAGGAAATTACACAACTGCAGATGCTGTTCTGCGAAGATCAGGTACACCATTACCATATTTTGCACTAAACGTCGGGCTTCTCAAGCTGCCATGTCTTAGAGGCCTTGGCCGATAAAGAAACAAGAGCATTTCCTCAAGCTTCTGAACTGTGTACTTTGCATATTTTGTGGAGCTAGCATCTTGCTCCACCAAAGGACCATAATTCTGCATGTAACTGCGGTATACAGGCACCACAGCTTGCACTATAAGCTGACATGTCTTCTCCCTCAGATCCCGTTCTGGCATTATCCAACTTGACTGCTTAGTATACATCTCATCAAAAACTTCATTGAACTTCTTCAACCTTTTCTTAACCAGGTCACGGGCAGTGGCACGTCCTCCAGAGAAAAGAATCAACCCTTCCCTACTCAAATGTCCAGGAAGCTTTCCCCAGCTGTCCCTCAAAAAGATTGTGGAGTAATATTCCTTATACTGTTCGTGCTCCTTTAGCCAGGAATCCCCCAAGAGTTCCCCAAGCTTTGTCCCTTTCAAATGCTTGCACAGATGCCAGTGATTGTTCATAGCAAAAAAGTGGGACAGTGTAGGATCATCATAAGCCTTGATCCAAGTCTCCACATTCTGCTCAACAGCCTTCACAATGTTCAAAATCTCAGTAACAAGGAGTCTATCCTGAAAGCTTTGGCGCTTCCAACTTCTGTGAATGATCAGAACCTGAGTCAGTATCGGCTTATAGTCCTCCCCAAGGAGCTTGTTACAGTAATCAGTGATAAAGCTCACCAATCTCGGCACACTGCCATCCACTGGTGGTGGATTCGGCCTCTGCAACTCCACCTGAACAAAAAGCTCCCAGAAAATCTCTGCAGCCCCATCAATCACCCTCTTAATAAGATCCCGAGTCAAATTCTGTATCTCAGCACATGGCCCACCGCCAAAAAGTCGGTTGAAATCCAATCTCAACTTGCTCAACGAAGCGAAAATATCCAACAACTTTAAAAGCTTAATGGGGTCCTTCTTACTCTCAGTAACTGTCTTCCCAAACTGAAGAAACGCCAGTATACCCGCCTGCGCAGCTATCTTCGAAAAGCAACCCATCCACACATCCAATCCAATTCTCTCAAACACATCATTGCAAAGCTTATACTCAGCCTCAAACAAATGCTTCACCGCAAACTCCAAATGCTTCCCCCACTGAGCTATATACCCCTCAATGCTCTGCACATCATTGAACTCCGACACAGAAATCTCAAGGTAATCCAAATTCAGCGCCTGCAAACTTGCCCTAACATTGGAACTCCTGGCCTCAACATAAATCCCCACACACCTATCCAGCCTGTCATTGGCAATCAACCGCCCCAGAATCGCCTGCAGCTTCTGCACAACGGATACAGGCAGCGGCGACGGCGCAATGCACGCCATACCATCACTGGCCACCGCCACCGACATCGGCAATGGCACGCTATTCTCAGTCAACAGCAACCTGAACTCATCCTCCAACTTGCACAATGCAGCCTCCAACAAGCCACCATCGAGTTCTCCGTGCTGCGACTCGCGAAGATTCTTCAACTCCTTCTTCAAATTCGCCAGATAAACCTGATCAGCAACGGAATTGTCCTCCAAATACTCAACTATGTCCTCCAACCACTGTATGGCCAACCCGCAATTGTCCCCCAAGAACCTCAGCGCCTCCTGGAGACGTTTCAGCACCGACAAGTACCCGGCGATGTCGCTCCGGGGATCCGACAGCAACGACTTTTCCAGGCCGTGGACGGCGTCAAAAACCTTGAGCACCGCCGCGGCGGGGCCCACGGCGCGGTTGATGTGACCGCCAACGGCCACGAGAGCGTCCCTCTCAGCGCGAATCGGCCGCACCGCCGATCCCAGCGACGGCAGCCGCTGCCTGATTTCCGCCAACCTCGGCCCCGCTTTCTCCAATGCTAACCCTACCGACTTCGATTTCTCTAAGCTGAGCCTCAGCGATTTCTCAGCTCTGATCAAATTCTCCATTCTAGAACCTTCCATTTTCGCGTGATAACTGATTCCAGATCGCTTCAGATTCTTCTTCTTCTTTTCCCTCTATCTCACTCCCGTTTACCTCGGAATCATCGAAAAGCAGTGTTTGGATGAAGTTGGAAACTTAGGCGTGAAGTAGAAGAGGACTCCAAAATGAGAGTGAAGATTCTGCGGTGAAAGGAAAAGAAGGAGAGTTGATGTTGCGGGAGAAGGCAAACGAGTTGACTCAGCAACAACGAGTTTTGAGTGAAAAAGGAGAAACGAAAATGGATGTGAGAATCTGAATCTCTGGTTTGAATATGAGAGAGAAGAGAAACCCTAAGGACGAAGAAATTAGAAAAGAATGTGAAGAGAGAGAGAGAGAGAGAGAGAGAGAGAATGTGGCACCTTTTTAGGGTGTGGCAGAGTGCATGACAGAATGCAAAAATGCTGTTTCTGTGTGTCTATGTAGTTTAATTATTCTTCTCTCTCTCTCACTCTCTTTTCAATTTTCTTTTTGCTCTTTCTTTTTTTCTTTACTTTCCCTGGATTACACTTTTCCATTTTCACTTAATCAAACAATTAAATGTAATAATCATTATCATGGAATTAGTAATTTACAAATTTCATATATAAATTATTCATTATTAATATTTAAAGATTATTGACTTCCTCAAAAATTATATTATTTCAAAAAATTTATTATACTGATGTGTACAATTTAATAATGACGTAAATAAATTTTAAACACCCAATTACGGATGGATAAGTGAACCAGTGTTTTAAATGAATCACGTGAGTTTGAATTTGCAAAATAAATGATAATTTAACTTATAAAATCTATCAAGTTAATTGAAATTTATTTATATTTATCAAATTTAATGAATTTCCTTATTTTAAGTTTATTATTTATGTGATTTTTTGTGTCTAAAAGTTGAGCCAACAAGTTCGTTTAAATTCATAAATTAGAGTTGTAAATGTTTTGGATTTAATAAATCGAACATGTAATATAATTGCACTAATTTAAGAAAATAAAAGTATGTTATTTTTTAAATTTGTTAACTCAACAGACCAATTTATGAACTTGGATTTATATGCCACTCCGTTCAATAATAATTTTTAACAATTTTTTTTTCATTATGATAGAAATTGAAATTGAAATAATAATTAACATTTGAAATTTATTCTATTTAAACTAATTGTAATATTGGTTATGGTTGAGTCATGCGTATTAATTTTTTATTTCTCTTTAAGTTATGGGATAAAAAATATTAATGATGCGATATAAATATTTTTATAAAATCATCATGTATACAAATTTAGATTTTTTTTTTCTACATAGCATAATCTGCCTTATATTTTTATAAATACTATGTTTTTTTATCTTAGAATTGGGTAATCTGTCAGAATTTGATTCTCGACAAATCGAATTCTGAGCTGATTTTTTTTTCTTATTTTGATTTATTAAATAATTAATTGAAGGAGAAAATTTAGGTGAAAAAAATTATAAAAATAATTAATTAAAAAAATTATTTGGATAAAATATTAAAATTAATTTTAAAAATAATAATACTAATTTATTATACTCAGTACGTGTCAAGGATTTAATTATTTAGAGAAGTAAAAAATTAGATAAAGAAATATTTAAAAATATATATATTTAAAAGAAATATAAATAAGTATATTTTTTAAAGAATTAGAAGAAAATAATGGAATGTGTGTGATCTAAATTAATTGATTGAGTTAAAAAAATATAGTTTAAAAATAATTGTATGTAATATATTAATTTAGAGAAAGATAGTAAACAAGTAATTATAAGTAATTATGTAGGTTTATTTAAATTTAAAATAATAATGAGTTAGTCTTTGTTTATAAATACAAAACGTTATTTAGGAGATGTTAAAAATTAGAAAATGTAATTAGTTAAAATCTGTACTTTATAAATGAATGGATTAATTTTGATTGAGTGAATAAAGTGAATATTTTAGATAATGTGTACGGTTGTGCACATGTACAAAAATAAGAAATTATGTGAAACTAAAAATTGTAATATTTAATTTTAATGAAATTGAAGTTTAAAAACACATAAAAAAAATTAATGTGTGTAGAACTTTTACCACTTGTCATAGTCATTCGAAACATGTATACTTAGATTCAGTTGGATTAGATGTAATCATAACCTACAGTAGGTGGTTAGAGTGACTTAGTACAAGTGTTCAAGATTCGTTAATGTCACTTCATACGTCTACTGAACACGATCAATCTTCGTCTTCGGTGGAATGTTACACTAACGTAATAGGTTATTGATGTGATTTCAAAAATCTGTCATCAAATGCACAAGCATACTGACATGCATTTAGGACTTGTTCATGTCACTAGGGACAGATGGTAAATCCATTATGTTTTTTTTATCATAGAATTCGGAAATCAATCAGAGTTTGATTCTCGATAAATCGAATTTTGAGCTGATTTTTTTTTTTCATTTTGATTTATTAAATAATTAATTGGAGAAGAAAATTTAGGAAAAAAAATTTATAAAAAAAATTAATTGAAAAAGTTAGTTGGATAAAATATTAAAGTTAATTTTAAAAATCATTATACTAATTTATTATACTCAGCAAGTGTCAAGGATTTAATTATTTAGAGAAGAAAAATTACATAAAGAAATATTTAAAAATAGATATATTTAAAAAAATATAAATAAGCATATTTTTTAAAGAATTAGAAGAAAATAATGGAATGTGTGTGATCTAAATTAATTAATTGAATTAAAAAATATATAATTTTAAAACATAATTGTATGTAATATATTAATTTAGAAAAATATAGTAAACAAGTAATTATGTAGGTTTATTTAAATTTAAAATAATAATATGAGTAAGTCTTTGTTTATACAAAACGTTATCTAGAAAATGTTAAATATTAAAAAAATGTAATAGGTTACAATCTAGAGTTGATAAATGAATGGATTAATTTTGATTAAGTGAATAAAGTGAATATTTTAGGTAAGGTGTAATAGGGTTTTGCACATGTAAGAAAAATTAAAAGCGTATGTGAAATTAAAAATTATAATATTTAATTTTAATGAAATTGAAGTTTAAAAACACATGACAAAAAAAATCAATGTGTAGAGCTTTTCTAGATGAGAAATTTTATGAATTGTCATAGTCATTGGAAACGTGTACATCTAGATTATGTTGGATTTGATGTAATCATAACCTACATTAGGTGGTTTGAGTGGCTTAGTATACGTGTTCAATACTTGTCAATGTCACTTCATATGTCTCTTGAGCATGATCAATCTTAGATAGGATGTTACACTGACATAATGGGTTATTGGGGTGACTCAAAAAATCTGTCTTCAAATGCACAAGCATACTGACACGCATTTAGGACTTGTCCATGTCACTGGGAACAAATGCTAAACATTTGATGGGATATTTTATAAATGGACCCATATACCAACTTAATGTCACAAAGACAAAACAATACCTTCCAGAAAACCAAAACAAATCCATTATCTCCATACAATCAACATTGAACTTCGTTCATCTTCAAATGGAACACTTAAACATCATAAAGACCGGAAATTATTTCAATTCGCATCTCATTCCTTTGTTTGCAAATAACCAAATTACACAAGGCAATGAAGATGTCAAGTTCTAATGTCAATCTCCTAAACTATTTTGCCTACCACACAACTCCACCTTCAACTCTTTAAGGACAAAGTTTGCACTACTTGAACCTTCCAAACATTGCACCATTAAACAACTTGTATTACCGCAACCTACACTCAACGAACAAGGCTAACTTAAGTTCACAAGATATATAAACCAAACTATGACATTTTTCAACCAACCCACCTCAACCTCTTTTGCAAACCCCTGTACCATCATTTTCATGCAAGCAATACTTTACTTCGAGTGCATTACTCTACGAGTCACCATAACGAAAAGTTGTTGTGATCTTACTTACAGATGTAACAATTTAAGAACAATCACAATCCAACACATTTGGTATTTTCATCAACTGTTTCACAATACAACTCAAGTACTACAATACAAAGTTCACAAAGAAGTCATCGAAATAAACTATTGTCATCCCCTTAGAGTGGTTAATCAAAAAATAGTATATGATTCAATATAAATCAAAATTGACGATGTTGCACAAATGATTAATCATTGAAAAAAAAAATACTCAATTACTACATACAACTATGCCGTAGAAACAATCGTGGGGTAACATATAATTTTTTATCCAAACTACAATTTTACAGCAAGCAATCATTGACAAATCAGTTCGTAAGTTAGAAGACAATATTTATATCAACCACCACGACATCAAAAGATTACATTGACTAATTGTTTATTTGTTTAATTTTTTTTTTTACTTTTTATCGAATTACCTGTATTATCTTTAGAAACATTCATTTCAAATTTCAATTCCTCTTTAACTAATCATTCAAATGTTTTGTTATTCATTTTACTTTACTTCTTTAAAAATATGATATAGTAAAATTATTAATATAAATAAACTAAATCATATGATAATGCATTTTTTCAACCTAATTTTCAATTTATTTATTATACAACTATCAACTTTCTTTACATTCATCAACCTCATTATTATAAGCATACAATAATTAGAATAATGTTACTTCAAGTATTTGTTACTTGAAACTTTTATTTCTATATATTTCTAATTTCCTTTCTATCAATATTTCTAAAATACTTTTTTCCAATTCATCAATCTTTTATTTAAAACATTGATCATACACAACTCAATAATTTTAACTATATTAAAACTTTCCAATCATTTTTTACAAGTATTTATTCCTCTACTCATTCATAAATTTTATTTATTTACATATTTTTTAAATTTATATTTCCTTAAAATATGTGTACTTTAAACTCATTATTTATGGACATTTTTATTTCTCTAAATTTATATGATATAATATATTTTATACAATAAATTTAACTATGTCATATACATTTCATTATTTGCTTACAATCTTTTATTTTTTTCTAGAAAATTTCTCTTCTTTAAAATTTATCTATTTTTTAAATATATCTATTTTTAAATATTTCTTTATCTAATTTTTTACTTCTCTAAATAATTAAATCCTAGACACTTACTAAATATAATTAATTATTATTTTATTATTTTTACAATTAACTTTAATACCCCTCCAAATAATTCCTTTCAATTAATTAGTTTTATAATTTCCCCCTAAATTGTCTCCTCTAATTAATTATCTAATAAATCAAAATGTAAAAAAAAAAAAAAAAAAAACAAAAAAAAAAAAAATATAAAAAAAAAAAAAAAAAAACCAGCTCAAAATTCGTTTTCATGAATATCAAATTTCTACTGATTTTCTGGTGTCAACTCAGTCAATCCAAGATCAGAATTCTAATTTTTAAATATCAAATTCTGACCTAAAAAATAAATCATGACATCGATGTAAATATAAGACATATATTGTTATGCAGGAAAAAATAACCAATCTATGTTATGCAGGAAAAAAATTCAATAATTTGATGCATTAAAAACCAAAAAAATATTGTTATTCAGTTACATATTAATAAATAATAGGCAAACTTAGCTGCCATTGTACTAAAAAATCATTAAAAAGATTTCAAAGATGCACGAATATACCAATCTGAATGCATAAAACAAGAAAAAGAATATTTAAAAACTATCTTACCAAAAAAAGTATAAACTAAATACATTATATTTGTAATTTTTTTAATTATAATGTAAAAAAGACAAAAAAAAAAGGTGATAGTGACTAAAATAGGTCTGAAAAGGCCCAAATACTTTATGTAAGTTCTTGGAATCCACGTCAAGAAACTGATAATCTTTTCACACGTTAATATATGTAATTGTATTTGCATATATTTGTGTATATTGTTTATACTTTATACTTTATTATAACTATAAAGATATAATTACTATTTTTGATAGTTGAAAAAACTTTATTTGTTTTTATTTTTATAAATATTATTTTTTTGTTTCGGTCCCTGTAGATTCAAACAATTGAGAGAGACTAAAAATAATAGGATTCATGATTTTCTTTTTCATCCCTGATAAAGTTTACACAACAATAAGGATTAAATAAATAATGAAACTTAAAGTAAGTTATATGACTGCAAGGATTAATTATATAATCATGCAAATATTTCTTACCTTTTATTTTTATACTTAATTCTGTTAATTATTTTAAAAATATTAGAGTGGAACTCTTTTTATATTATATTAGCTTTTTAAATGTTCGAAAAATATTAACGTGTATATCACTGAAAAATTATTGTAAGGGTTATAAAAGGAAGGTATTTTTTTAACTTGATATAACTTTAAAAGTAATTAATATAATTTACTCTAAACCTGAATTAAACCTTAATGGATGTAGTTTATTGTGGATTTTCCTTTTTATCATGTGAATGTATGGTCCACTTAAAAAACTTTTAAAAGAATAATAATTAATATTTTAAAAAACGTAAAGTAATATTATTTTATTAATATATATATATATATCAAATAATTTAATCTAGAAATTAAAATAAATTTTATTTTAAAAATGCATTTTTATCAACAAACCTAATAGCATTGTTAACATAACCCTTGTTGTCTCCTAAACAACTAATTTCTTCGTCGATGAGATCATTGTTCAGTAAAACATGACAACTCAACTATAAGAAGGAAGTACACTTGATAAAATGGGCTTAATTTCAGAGCCTATCTCAAAAAGTCTACATTCAAGGTCATTTTTGGTTTGGTTTATTTAGGTTGAGTGGACCCATTTTATAAAATAATAATTATATTTAAAAAATAAAATTATGTAATAAAAATGTTAAATGTAACATCTTTATTTTACTCACATATAATAATAATATTTAATTATCATATATATATATAATTCATAGTTTTTCAAAATGGTGATAATATGGGCTAGTTAGTCTCGCATTTGGTCTATTTAATAACCTTGCAAAAGTAATGCAAGTTGAATTTATTGGTCCGCTCCATATAAATGATGGTCCACAGACGTGTGGGTAAGTTAGCATAAGGAAAAATTGTATTTTTTGATTAGGATAGTTTTTTTTTGAACCTCTTCAAATTTCCTGCACCTCATCAATTTCAAAATTTAATTTCTATAATATAAAAGTGAATACCATAAATGAAAATTTAGATGAGAAAAAAAAAAACATTTCAGAATAACCTTTCTGAAACAATTATTTTATCTTTAGAAATCTGAAACAACTATTTTGACTTTCAAAATTTGATTTTGAAATTGATGGAGTGCAAGAAGAAATTTGATGAGGTGTTGAAAAAAAAAACCTTTTTATTTTTATGTGGGCTAGCAGGCTACCTGCCTTGCCCGGGCGGGTTATGCTGGTTATGCAGGGCGGACCTAAGTAGGTTGGCGAGCCAAAATAGTGGGCATACCTGCGTTTTTTTGTAGCGGACTGAGGGTCTGCCCGTACAACCTGCCCCGTATTTCCACCCCTACAAAATATATATGTATCCCTCTTTATAGGGATTTTAATATATACATACATATAAAACAAAGTAATCAAAATAAAGTAGTAGAGACTCCATCTACTCACTGAGGAACTCTATCACTTGAAACATCACCTGCTCCTAAGTAAAAAATACATGATCATTACAGAAAAGAAAAATAAAACATAACACAATTCACAGGGTAAACTAGCTATATTTTAAAACTTCAAATACAATTTTAAAACATTAAATAACACATATATGAACTCATCAATTCTAATAAAGTTTTCACACAACAAACAAATGTCTTTCAAAATTCCACATTCACATTTCTCATGTCCGACTTGTATTGACTCTCATACTCATACACTTGCCTCTATTTTCGAAAGACTCGTGCATTGACTTAGACGCAAAGATCTACACCTGTCATACTATGTCACTAAGAATCCACATAGCTATGTGCATATAAATCTCAATATCTTGAATCACCATTTATGACAGAGTTAATTCATATGAATATGAAAGACCAGGTTCTTTTTCACACCCCAGAGAACTTCACATTAACCTTTTTCGACTCTCATCACTTGAATAACTTTATCTAGATCATTTCATTATATCAGTAGACTCAGGATACCTCCTTCTAGACGCATCACTAGTCAACGAACGTCCTAAAAATCGTAGCATGGTATTTTTTTTCATGAAAATACTATCACGATTATAACTTCATAATTCACATCTCACATTATACAAAACTTAAACCATTTAATCATACAAAGCTTTAGAAAGCAAGCAACCTCATAATTATTTAAAATTCATATAACATATAACAACTAAAGGTTTTAAATTAACTATATAACCAAAATTTTCATATCAAACTTGAACTTCATCAACAATTAAAACCACACATTCCCTTACTTGAGCTTTTTAGCTGGTGTTCACAAAATGCTTCAAGTCTTACAAAAGATTTAGGATGACTTAACTTGCACAACAGAGTCCTGATAAAAAATCTAACTACATCATTAGAACCCTAAGCTAACTGGGACTAATCCTGAAGCTAGAAACCTCACATGCAACAACATCTACCAAGATAGACTTAACATTTCAAAAACTAACTCAAAAGAAAAAGGAAAAAAATGAACTTACCTTGTTTAAAATTTTGATCAGGCAATATTGTAGTGATCGCCGTAAGGAGTCTAATGACAGACTCCAATCATTAAACTGATGAGCGAAGATGTCAAAATGTTAGAGAGAAGGTAGAGGAAAGGAAAAAGGAACATTTAGAGATATAGTGGTTCTTTTAAAATGAAACATAAATAACTGAATTTTCTATTTATACACTCTTTTTACTTTAATAATAAATATTCCGCTATCATTTAAAATATACCACTTCTATTCTGAAGTTATTTTCTACATCCTTACATTAAAAACTATTTTAGTAAAACATATTCATATATTATGTGACTTAAATTAATTATATCTAATGTTATTAATATGACTTAAGTTTTAGACATAATATTTTATTTTTAATTCTTTATTTATAATAGTTACTTATTTTATTTTTTAAAGCGATTGAAAAGGTTTGTTTACTTAACATAAGTTCGAACTAACCTATTAAATATTAGTTTATTTAAATGGTCAAGTTGACACATTATAAATTTATTAAGTGGTCCATCAGACCAACTTTGGTATAAAACCATAAAAAAATATTTTATTCCTCCCTTTCTAATTTCTCTCTAGCTTCTCCCTAATTTCATTCCTACAAATATCAATTCTTTCAGAATTTGATCACACATTGTGATAACTAGGAAGCTAAGGATCATTTTCAACCAAACATATTTTTAAACAGAGTAAGTTACAAATTCTTAATTTTCTTCCTTTCCTTATGAATTTGTCATCAATCTTGGTTGGGTTAATTGAGAAATGTGACCCTCTTAACTTGGTTAAGCTTATATTGAATTTTTATTATGTTTGCATACTTTGCTTTAGATATCTAGATTTTGTTCTCATGCTAGAGAAGAAACTTTCTTTAGATCAAAGAATTACAATTAAATGAAGTTATTTGTGTTTTCAATAAAATTTTAGATATATGATCTAGATGTGAATGTGTCTTTGTCACATGATCTTGATTTCTATGTAGGGATTATGTTTGGTTTGAAAACAATTTGAATGTTAAAATTGAGTGAAAATGTTATTTGATTTTTGGTTAATAGATGATTATTTTAAAATGCTTTGAACTTGATACTCTTGCTAAGAGTTGATATAATGTCTAGATTATGCATGTTAAAGTATAGAATTTCTTAAACTGAGTTTTAAATATGGTTTAGCCAAGTATAATTAGTTCTTACAATTTTCCATATATTATTTTGTTAGTTTGATGTGAATATATATATATATATGTATTGAATTTAAATTATCAAGGTTGAATTAAAATGAGTAAAGGATGATGTTTGGCCAAATTATGGATTGTACTCATCATTTTGAATTATTTGAAATTTGTAATTATTAAACTGGTTCTGGATAAAACTTTTCTCTTGGTCCTATATTCGCTCAAGTGAGAATAAATTTGATACTTGACCTTTTCCTTTGCTCCGTTTTTGCTCAAGCAAATGATTTTTCGCTCAAGAAAAAATAGAGTTGAAAATGAACCTTGCTCTTTACTAGATTTTTGCTCAACTAATTTGTTTTTTTTTTTTGCTCAACCAAGAAAATTTTCACTTAAGGAAAAAGTTTAATACCTGCATTCATAAGCCAACAACAACCAATACAAAAGAAAGAAAAATCTCCTCCAACAAGTATAGCCAGCAACCCTTGAAAAACATAACCAAGCCTCCCTTCCACACCTTTATCTCTCTTGTTCTTATTTTCTTCCTTCCTCCTTTCAATTTTTTCCTCCTAAATCTTCTCTATTTCAAAGTGTGATTGTACCTCATAGTGACCGAGGAAGCATAGATAAATTCTAACCGATTAGAATTTCAAACCGAAGTTAATAAGATTTTGGAATAATCAAACTGTTGATTTCAGAAAGCTCTTTGGAGACAAGTTTTCAAAGAAAGGGAAGCTAGTATTCTTTTTCAATAAATGTTAATTTATGATAAGGATTGAAAGTTTTAAAGAGTTGGATGAGTGATTGATGATTTAAATTGATTGTGGTTATGAATTATGATGTTAATTTAGGCTTTTACATCTGTTTTTTTAAATAAATTTGAAAATATATTTGAGTGGTTAGTGTTGAGGATAAGTAAAGATTTCCAACTTTCATGAAGAAGTGTTTGATGAAGGCAACTAGTTTGAAGATGTATGAAAAATGTATTTCATGGTCTTAGGTTAGAATTGTATAAGTAGTTTTTTGCTCATTGATTTAACCTTGTATCTCATAAGCCATGGTGATGAACTTAAGCACAAGGGTCTCTTAAAATGAGTTTTAAAAATATGCTCCAAGTTTTTCAAAAACTATTTTACTGCACAAAAAATAATCAGTTGTTTGACAAAACAATTGATTTATTTTGTACTACATCAAAACTAGTTTGCTTTTTCAAAATTCTGTTTTGACTTCAAAATTATGTTCACACTTTCAGCTTTCAACTAATAAAAAAGTGGTTATGTTACCACCAAGTGTAATTTCAAAATACAACATGTTCTTTTGAACTTTAATTTGTTGTTTTATAACAGTTTTCAAATTGTTTTTGAAAAACTGTTTTGATTTGGACTCTATAAAAGGAGAACAATATCTTAGTCCAAATCATCCCTTGAAATACAAATTGCTTACTGATTTCAAGAGTTTTCTTTGAGGTTCTCAGGTGCGTTTAGTTTTTGGAAAGTTTTTCTGAAAAACTTTTGAATTCTTGTGTTGTTCTCACATTGGCTTGAGATTAGAAGTTCCATCAAAGTGTTGCAACTGTGGAGATCCGGTTTGTCTCTAAAGTCTACATAACAAGGTGTTTTCTTTCCCTAATCTTTTCTCTTTGTAAGGTGTATTCGTTAGCTTCTTGATAAGGTTTCATGAAGTAGAAAGTCGCTGAAATAGTATTTTCCAACTTGTATCCTTGGTTCTTGAAGGGTTCAAGAACTGGCTTGTTTGTCATCTTTTGTAAAGATTGTTGTATTTTTAGTGAAATCCATCTTGGTGTAAGATGGGACTGGATGTAGCTCAAGATTGAGTGAATCAGTATAAATCTTTGTGTGTTAATCCCTCTTTCATAAATACACTGCCTCTAAGTCTGAGAAACTTGTAGAACTATAAAAATTGAATATGTTGTTTTAATGCAATATTTGTTTGGTTTATATTATGGTTTCAAGATTCTGGAAAGAATTTAATCAAACTTAAAAATTGCAAGCTACCTTTGATCTTTGACAGATTTATACTTAAAATCAAGTCATCAAAAACCAAGTCTCTTATCAAATCAATATATTGCAGAACTGATATGAATCTAGCTTTTAAAAGAATACTGTTTTTCTTAAGTACAGTGTGAAACTACTCTCAAATTCTGTATATGTTTTCAATGCTTTTGTTTTAAATCAAAGATTGAAATAAGCACTTGGTCTTAATCGATTTGGTTATGGTTTCAAAATTTTGCTTATCAAACTAAACTTGAATCTTTGATAATTCATTGTGTTTTAGAAATATTCAAGCTTTTATCTTTGAATATTGTTTTTTTTATAAAGTTAAGAACAACTTATAATAGAATTCTTAAGTCAAAAATAAAATTTGAAGATCCTAAAACCAATCTGTTATATTTCTAAAACTGCTTCCTGAAACTAATAAATAATTTTTTTTTCTTTAAATCAATCTGTTCTTTTTCTGTGAGGATTTCTTAAATAGTATTTTTGCGAAATTTTTCCTAAGTACAATTCATCCCCCTCTTGAACTTAGACTCCCATAATCTCAATAGTTAGATATGTTAAAATACTTGTATAAACATGGTTTTTAATCGCTCAGAGCATTGCCTAAGAGGATTCAGCGCTCTCCCTATGCTTAAAGCAGAATTTACATGCAGAGTTAGGGGAGATCTAAATCTCCAAGTTCGCTTAGTGAATTTCCATCCGCTCAACGAAATAGAGTTGAGATTTTGGGGTGCTCTCTGTCCCAAATTCACTCAGCATTTTTCCCTACGCTCAACGGACTCAAGATGTAGTTTTCGGGTGCTTTATGCCCCAAATCCACTCAACCAAATCCCATGCGCTCAGCGAATTGGATATTTCAATATTTGGAAATTTACTGTGTCAAGCCAATTTTCCTAGGGCTAAGCCACTTTTAATTTCGCTCAACCACTTTTACAACCTTTTTTTTTAGTTTGCTTAACTACCTTTTATTTTTCTTCTATAAGTTATAAAACTCTATTAAATGTTTTGAAAATTTACCATTTTGCAAGGAGAGGGTGAATGAAGGAGTGAAAAAGACTAAAGGTGTGGAAGAAAGAAGAAGTAAAGAAAATAGTGAAGTCGGGATTTAAAAATCTACCACTTAAAAAACTCCCAGTCACTTTTATAACGACGGGTCATGGTGAACCCGTCATTGTTTTTGCCTGCAAACATAAAATAATTACAAGTTTGTCACCGCGCCTTTTTAAACGATGGTTATGTAAAAATCGTCTTTATATAGGATCGTCGTATTGATATTTTGTACGAGTGTAAGTTTTTGTTTTTTGAATCCCATTTTCACACCTTTGTTTTGCACCACCATTTTTTGACCTTTTGTAAAAAAAAATGTGTTTTTGTTAAAGCCCTTACAATATGAGACCAATTTACACAATTCCTCACCAAGTATAAAATCACAACCAACTGCTAAAAAACAGAGAAAAAAATATCCCACATTTAGGTGCAAGTTGCATTTGATAGCAACCAAACTAAGGCACATTAAAGCAAAGCAAATTGAATCCTCTCACAGCAAACAAATATCAAAAGATGTATAGCTACAAAGAGTGACTCTTGCTCCATGTACTTGAAGACTGTGCATCTTTCTTCTGCAGTTTGAGTGTCAAGCCTATGCCAACATCAATCAAGAAGATTCTCATAATGCATTTGCTTTCGATCATCTACAAATCACGTGATGTCTATATAATCGAGGTTTCCCTTCCCTATACCCCCCTTGTTCGAAGGATCCGTCATTTTGTTGCACAATTTGGTATGTAAATTTACAACACATACTAGATCGGTCCTTCCAGTATACAATATCGGATTCGGTTTTTATATCCAATGGACCAATCTGGTATGTGGTTCAAAAAATGAGGTGTACCAGCATCTATAATCCGGTATATAATAACAAAACGAAAATTAAAAAGCGAACGGAAACTGTTAATTCACCTTCACGTCTGACAGTCACCTCCAACCACCAACAACCATCCACAAATACCACTAAATCGGAACCTTCAAAGAATAACTTCCCAACTTAAACAAACCCTAAGATATACTGTCAATGATATATTTAGCATTTTAAAATTTTATGAAGGTGTGGAAGAAGTTATTGAAGGACAAGGAGAATTTGCCTAAATTTGTGTTGATAGTACTTAATCTGATTCTAAATACCATAGTTTGTTTTTTATATAATAATTTGATATATAAATTATAATATTTTAATAAAATATATTTAATATTTTTATTTTCTTAAGTACATATTTTATAAAATGGGGTTACCCATAGTCACGGGACAGCCTGCCCTATATTCATTTACACTACAAGCTGATGGGGTACACAAAAGGTGGTCTGACTTAATTTAGGATTATTTTTTTGTTTGACATCATCTATTTTATGGACCTTTAAGGCTCAACCATAGACTCAAACCCATATTCAAACTCTACCCATTAACAACTCTAATTTTAACTTACACAACTAATCTAATATTTATAAGAAATTACATTGAATACACAAACAAACAAAAATATTTTTTTCATTAATGAAATCTTCTTTAAAAAAATAAGCTTATTTTTATTCATATTAATGACTTACTGATAATTTGTGTTTATTTGAATTTATAAATAAAAAAGAAATGAAATAAAAAGACAGAATAAAAATATTATTTTTTACTAATTTAAAAAAAAAAGTAAAAAGGTTTTCTATTTTTTTCAACTAGTGTACATGAGGAAATGCGTGTTACAATTTTTTGTTTCACTTTATTTTTAAAATTATAACACAGTGTAATAAATAGCATTATATTTTATAAACTATAAAATACAGTGATTGAATATTTTAGTTAAATTTAATTTTTTAAAATTCTTATAATTCATTTATATTTATTGTTTCATTAATCCAAACAAGTAAAAATAATTTTCTGAGTCTTCTGTCTAAACACCATATTTTTTTCACTTATATTTTTTTCTCTCTTGATTTCCAATCCTTATTCCACTTCAAAACAAAATTTAGATGAACTAATTAAGGTGTATGGTGTAAGGACAATTGGGTTAATTGTCAACAAAAATCTAAAAGCAATTGGTTGAAATAGTTGAATATTAAGTTATGAAGGGTTGTTAGGGATGCATTATGCAAATGTTCCCCACATATTAAAATAGCAAATATTGACCAAAGTATTTGAATATTGTGACAGGTAGGGTAGGTCAATAATTTCAGGTGGAATACGTTGTATGCACGTTAAAATGTTTAATGTAATATGATATTGTGGAATATATATTATGGGTACCATGTTTTGTCAACTACTTTTGACTTTCAACAAATATCTTAGCTGGCTTATTTTGTTGGGAACTTCTTTATTATTACACATTCACACAAAGAAAAATAACTTCTTTATTAAGCTGCTTAAAGGGTCAGAGAGTTGGAGTTTTAGAAAAGTATGTTATTTCATATTTGTTTCTCTCCTTAGGGTTGATTGCATGCACTGCACCAAGGTTTCTACTAGAAGATAGTTCTGCATGGACTAAATCTCATCTGAAAAGAAAGAGAAATTAAAAAGTCAAAACCTATGTACTTATGACCACACGAATCAAGTTCAGACCATAATCCATTGTAAGAAAATATAAATAGATTAAGCATAAAGTCTATTAGTTTGCATAGACTCATATAAACTATTGTCTCCAAGACCTAAAGGTAAGATGAGAATTGTTGTTTTAAGAAACAAGTGTGGTTTTCAAGGTGAAAAAGAGTAATATTATTTTTAAAAAGTTGAGTTTAACCTTTTGAGAATTGATGCTTGAATTGTTGATGAAGAATTATTTTCTTACACTTAACTTAGTAAGAACAAAAAAATTATAAGTAAATATAAGAATTGATGAATAGTTCTTGTGTGATGGATATCTATTTACAGGTTTTTTTAGGTTTTGGCTAAGGTATTCAAAATATATTTAAAATAAATAAGAGATACAATTGATTATTGAATATTTGTTATTCAATCAATTATACTATATAATCCAAGTTATACAGTTGCATCTAATTTGATTTGATTGGATTTTATATTATTACGCATATCTCGGTATATCTTGGATATGAGTAGGTACATAAGCCCCCTAACTTGGTAATGTTCTGACCTCAAGTTCATTAAGATAACATCATTGAAGTCAAAAACCGCATCCGAGATATTGTCCTCTATGGAGCTTTGAGATCTGTCATGGTTTTTGTCCTTAAAAGACGCTTTGAAGAGTTAAGGAATGAATGTATATTTAAATTGTCCTTGGCCTCAACTCTAAAGCGATGTGGGGCTATTGGGTGTACCAGAACAAAACCCATTTGAGGGCTAAGAAGGGTTATTTTCAAACTAATTTTCCATCCTCATAGACGATGTCAATGTTCTGACCTCAAGTTCGTTAAGATAGCTTTGTGAGAGTCAATCACCACATCTAAGGTAGTTTTGGTAAAATCTTACAAATAACTACTGACAACAATTGTTGCATCAAGATGTGACAATCAGGAGACTTCAACCCAATTAGTTTCAAATCTTGTATAGATACTGGGCTCTTAACATTTGATGAATGTCCTTGTGATACTTTCACACCATTTAGACATTGGCAAAAACTTATTTTTTTCTTCTTCTTTCGACATGGTGTAACATGTTGGGGGCAAATATGTACGCTTACCTACTTGTGTTCGTGTCAACTCCTCTCGTATGTTTAAGTAAATCAAATCCAAACGAGCATTTAGACCATCCTTCATCTTCCCGTTAATGTTAAGAAGTGTATCAATTAAGCTATCACACACATTCTTCTCCACATGCATTACGTCAATACAATGTCTAACTTTTAACTTCGACCAACACGGATGATCAAAGAAGATTTATTTTTTCTTCCATATGTTTGTCACAAATGACTTCTTTTTTTACTTTCCGAAGGTTTGGTATATGTTAGTTATCTTTTCATAAATCTCAACACTAGGTAATGGAGTTGGTGGACTGTCATTCTCTTGATGTCCAATAAAGAATTTTTCAACCTCCAGTAAGGATGCTGACTTCTAAGAAATTTCCAATGCCGAAGATATATTGTATTCCTTCCATGTTTCAATTGTTGAGAAGCGGTGTCTTCTTCGCATATTGGACATGTTTTATGATTGTTGACATTATACCCTAACAAGTTCCCATATGTAGGCTCATTGATGGTGCAAAATAACATGGCATGCATCTTGAAAGTTCCATTAGCAAATTTGTCAAACACTTCAACATCTTGATCCCACAACAACTTTAAATCTTTAATTAGGGGACTTAGATGAACATCTATGTCATTTCCTGACTGTCTTTGACCAAATATCATCATAGACAACATCATATATTTTTTCTTCATGCATAATGTAGGAGGTAAGTTATAAATGACTAGTAAAACAGGTCATAAACTGTGATTCATACTCAAATTACCAAATAGATTCATTCCATCTGTAGCTAAACCAAGTCGGATATTTCTCGACTCTTTACCAAACTTAGAAAACTCGTCATCAAATTTCTTCCATTAAATAGAATCAACTGGATGATGATACATGTAATCACATTTCCTCTCATTTGCATGCCATCAAAGGTTTTTAGCATCATTGTAGTTTGCAAACAGACGCTTAATCATTGGAATAATCATAAGATACCACACAAACTTCATAGGTGGTCTATCCTTTGTCATCTCTTGAATATTATTTTCATCTTTGTCGTTCAACTTGTAGGGTGATAACCCACAACTCAGATAATTTTTCAAGAATTCAAACTCCTTCCTTTATAATATGCAACCATTAAGACATGCATGTATCCTTTTATATTCCATACCCACCAAACAAAGAATCTTTTTGGCCTCATAATTATGATTAGGTAGAGTATTTCCCTTTAGAAGCATTTTCATTAATAACAAAAGCAATTGTGTGAAGCTTTTATCAGTTCATCCATTAATTGTCTTCAAATTCATCAATCTTAACACTGTCAACAACCGTGTGAAGTTAGGTGGTCCAGGATACAAGGGAGTATCTATATCACTTGACATACTTTTGTATCCATGCAATTCTACAAAAGGCTCATCTCCAACATCACGAATCATGTCCTCCAACCTGATCATCATGTTCTGTATCATCCATGGTAGACTGAACATATTCTTGGGAGACTGACATACTTGGTAAATGTAATAATTCACCATGCCATGTCCAAGTTGTATAAGATCGTATAAACCCATAACATAGAAGGTGCTCCCTGATTTTGTTAACATCCATTTCTCTCCCATTCAAACAACGATGACACCTAAAACTTTACTCTATCACCACTACTATTGACATTACGTTGCGCAAATTGTATAAATTCTTCTACTCCTCTTTAATACGCATCCCTTATGCAGGCTGAATTAATCCAATCTTGATCCATATGTATGTTTTGTACTGGTCCTTGAGGTTTTGACTAATGCAGGTAGAATCTCACGTTTTTTTATTAAAGGTATGAACATATCCCATTCAAGAAGATTCATTTTTATTATAATTCAATAATTCATACACTTTGGTCATCATCTCTTATATTTCATGAAACTTCGACAACATTTCACAATGATTTTCAGGTGACACAATCAAATATGCACCCAAAGAACAACACAAAATGCAATTAAGCAAAGTTATGTAAAATATATGAAATGTAAATTACAAATTATGTACTAATGAACTAATAAAAAATGATTACCCTTCCAAACTGTCTAACCGGACAATTCAAGATTTAATACATTTACTATCGATACATCCTCTTTTACTTTTTAAAATCTAATAATTTTTCGAGATCGAATATCCCCGGATCCAATACCAACATAGATTAAACAATTATAATCATGCATGCAATTCAAAAGTTAATCAATTGTAAATTTACAATTACAATTAATAATCTAACTAATAATTTAAATAATAATCTAACTATTAATGTAATTAATAATATAATTAATAATTTAAATAATAATCTAACTAATGCTCTAAACAATAATCTAACTAATAATATAATTAATAATAAAACTAATAATTTAAATAATAATGTAACTAATTAATGAATTCTAATTTTACAATTAAACTAATAATTTAAATAATAATAATTTAACTATAATTTAAATAATAATTTAACTAACAATGTAACTAATAATATAAATAATAATTTAAATATAAATATAACTAATACTCTAGATAATAATATAAATAATAATTACATTACTAATCTAACTAATAATTCATTACAAATAATAATGATAAAATTAAAAATAAAACCCTAAAACTACTAACTTTGTAACTGAGCAAAGGTTGTAGAGGAGATGAGCAGTTTCAGAAGGGGACACAACTGCAGTGGCGAGGAGAAGACGAGTAGGTAGTTTCAAACTCTACAACCCAACTCGTTCTACATTGAAAATGGAGAAAAACGAATTAAAAAAACACAAGGTATGAAAACAACATAAACACAATAAGAAAAGCATATTACAAGCAATGATAGCAATGAGAGCAAAGAGAGGGTACATAGAAAAAAGCAATGGGAGAAGCGGAAAAGAAAGCTCGAAAGGGAAAAGTTTTGTAGGAGAAATAAAAATCCATATTGACGACGATTCAGAGCTAATAACCACAATCTATATGAAACAATGAGGTATAAGCGATGATTGCCACAAAATCGTAGTCTACATTGAACAAAATAGGCGACGATTGCCACCAAAATCGTCGTTTATGTCCTATGTTTTCAATATGCAACAGATGTAATTATAATTGTCACCTATATATTGCTTTTACTCACAAAATGGCCACTACATTTTTTTAGATGACGTTTCCGTTTGAACCAGTGTTTATAACTTCGTCAAACCCCCTGTTAGGATAGACCCAATAACATACAGGCCTAATCTATGTTAACCTAAATCTCACATATATAAGTGAGATATTCTAGAAATAAGGGAGGAAGAGAAGAAATTAAACCCTAGTTTAGTAGTCTTAGTAGTCTGTAGGCTTAGTCATAGTTAATCATAGTATAACTATTTACTATTCTAACACCCCCTTTAACACTAGTGTTCATATGTTTATGATTGAATTATTTGAATCTAAAGTTATGTTGAAAGTTTTAAAATTCTCTAGCTTACCCTACTTTTTGATTTGTGTTTGTCTTAAAATATATGATGTTAAACGAGAGCATAGGATGTTGTAGGTGGTAAAATTGCATAGTGAGCAAATGGAGTTTTTTACTTTTCTTTTGATGTTTTGTTATAATATATGTATATATTTAAAAATTCTTACAAGAAGAAATATATTTGTGCAATAATATTTGATATGATGTGAATATTATATATATATATATATACCTGCATCATATAGCGTCCAGATGATATAACTAGAAATGTTACACTATTCTAATGTATAAAGTTTCTTTCTACAATAAATATGTTTGTTTGAGTACAAACTACCTACCTAACTTCTAATTTAATAGATTTCTCAATTTATAATAAAATTCATTCAGTATGTTCATTTCAATTTCATGCTCCCTTAACTTACCAAACAAACCAATAGTGGTCAATATAGTTCTCAATAGTGGTCAAAAGGTAACTTTCAGCCATTCTTTAAAAAAAAAGGATCAAGACTTGAATAGTTCTCAACAACTTGCTCTGATACCAATTGTAAGAATCATTGACCAAAAATAAAAGGGGTGAATTGTTTTTCAAAAAGATTCGCAAGGATTCAAGTCAGACTGAAAATTCTTATAAAATCAATTGATTGAAAATGTGTTCAACCGATTAAAAAAAGGACTTAACGGGAAGAAATAAAAGAAAATAATTAGTTATATTACTTTAGATTATTTAATCAATCAATTGAAATTCTAAAGAGAGGGATAGAGAGAATCACACAAAATTTTTATATTGGTTCACTCTTTCCTCAAGAGCTACATCTAGTCCTCAACCACACCAACTGAGAATTCACTTAAAAACAAAACATTACAATGGAGTACAAGCAATAATTAAATTCTTGAGCCCAACAGAACTCTTACAAAGAAAAATAACAAAACCCATTGCAAAAACTAGACACCTTATCTAAATCTGCTCAATACTGTACAAAAACTTTAATAAAGGATGGAAAACACTAAGTTACAGTAGAGGAAATCACTTTTGGAAAAACTCATATGCACTTTCTTTACAAAAACAAGATGATCCGAGAACAAGAAAAATTATCTCCAAGATATTAAAAGATATTGAAAACAAAGTCTTTTCTCAATTTTTGATTCACTTTCCAACTCTTTCAAAACACTCAGATAAACTATTTTATAAGTTTTCATGGAAACACAAACTTTTGAATTATGAAAGTAATTCTAAAGTAAAAAAAGAAAACTAACAGTTTCAACAAGTTGATTTCTCGAAATAACTTGTTGATTTCACTTATCAGTTAAAAGCAATCACTTTTAACAAATTGGTTTTTCGAAATAACTTGTTATTTTCACTTAACAAAAAAACAATTAGTTTTAAACGAATTTTCAAAGTAAAGAGATTTTGTAAAACATTTGTTATCTTCTGGAATAAAAAGTACTGGATAAAAACATATTTGAAAACAACAGAAAAGTTTAAGTGATTTTAATATGTTGATGTCCTAAATCAATAAGTTAAAATACCCAATATAGTCCATAAGACTTCAGTTGAGACAATTTTAACAGATTAATACATCAAAGAACTAATTAAATATACTTAGTAGATTTTCAAAAATAGTTTAAATACCAAACTTGGAGACAAACTTGATAACAAAGCACGATTAAGAAAGTAATAAACAAATGCATCAAAATCTACCTAGACACACACAGACACTCTTCATCTTCATGAATGCACCAACATCCAATCTTCAAAGTAGGATTTAGATACATCAAATATGAACTTGGTATGGTCTTCAAGTTCTAGAGATTTATGACATGAGTGGTATAGAATGAGTTATTTGTAGGAATATGATTGTTTAATACATTGAAATGGATGAAGTGTGATGATTCATATGTTTATGATTGAATTATTTGAATCTAAAATTATATTGAAAGTTTCAAAGATCTCTAACTTACCCTACTTTCTAGTTTGTGTTTGTTTAAAAATTTGTGATGATCATGTGTTACACGGAACATAGGATGTTGCACGTGATAGAACTCTAGAATGAATAAATGGATCTTTCTACTTTTATTTTGATGTTTGATTCATATATATATATATATATATATATATATATATATATATATATATATATATATATATATATATATATATTTTTTTTTTTTTTATTTTT
>Ga0123342_1002804_pt1 | contig 28678 bp, 9 predicted proteins | sample Turbeawhitnodule_FD_89960 | JGI IMG/M metagenome (GOLD analysis project Ga0123342, IMG submission 89960) | Root nodule microbial communities of legume samples collected from Mexico - Turtle bean Mexico white nodule | ecosystem: Host-associated > Plants > Roots > Nodule | place: Mexico: Nepantla... | reverse complement strand
AGCCAACGAAACAGTGCTTCGAGACCACCAATGCAAGGAAAAAAACATATATAAGAAAAACGAAAAACATTTATGCATATATTTGTGAAGATGAAGAGGAAGAAAGAGAGTTCAAGAAACTTATATTGCACAAATGGAATGCAGATGCAGCAGAAGGAGACGAACTTGGAGTGCGAACGCGAAACGAAGGCAAAGACGAAAAATAAAGTTTGAAATTGTGTGTGGCGCGCTTCAAAATTTAGGGTAAAAAAGGATTTACGAATGCGGTTAAAGGTAAAACCGCATTCGTAAATCAAAATAATTTCAAAAATGCCACTGCGTTTTTTACGAAAGCGGGTAGCGCAAAAGCCGCACTAAATAAAGCGTATCCTTTTATTCTTTTTGCACTAGTGATAAGCAATAAATTTGACAATGTGAGTTCTGGTTTCAAATTTATTATTCATGGGGATAATCCATGTAAAGCGAGAAAAATCATCTACAATGGTTAAGAAGTATTTATGACCATGCATAGAGGAAATAAAGCAGGGACCCCAAATGTCCATATGTAACAATTCAAAATTTTGAGTAGCCCGAGTATCACTTAAAGCAAAAGGAAGTTTCTTTTGTTTTGCTCGGTGGAAAGTATCACATACAACAGTTTTATGAAATGAAACCTAAGGGTATTGAGAACTCAAAACACCTAATCTTTCATCAGAAAGATGCCCCATTCTATAATGCCAAAGATTAAAGTTTTTATTAGGACAGCTGATGGAAGAGACAATAGTTTTGGCAACAATATCATAAAAAGTAGAAGAGTCAAAAACATATAATCCAGCGATGGCATTAGCTATACCAATCCTCTCGCTGGTTACAATGTCATGTATAACACATTCATTGGAGGAAAAAATTAATCTACAATTGAGATTAAAAGAAATTTTTGAAACATAAATAAGATTGAAGGCAAATTGAGGAACATATAGAACATTACTGAGGTGAAGTTTGTAGTTCAAAACAACAGTTCCAGAGTAATTTGCAAACACTTTGTTACCATTGGGCAGATTGATCAAAACAGGTTTAATGCATTTATAAGAGACAAAATTAGCAAGGGAGATGCAAATGTGATCAGTGGCTCCTGAGTCTAAGATCTAACAACTTTTTAGGTATTGTAAATTATTATAAGAAAGAAGTTTACCAGTTGAAGACGGGTCAACCACCTTGTGACTATAATCAGCCGAGAAAGATCCTATTTGGTTCACCTGTGCTTGACCCACATTACTGGTTTCAACATTGTTTTGACTCTGTTTGAAGAGATCAACAAGAATCTGATACGGCACTGGGGTGAGTTGAACGTTCCCATTATCCTGTTCTTGTTGGCATTTCTCAGAAAAAACAGTGTCAGTAGCAACAATACTATGGACTTGAGTGGGCTTACCATTAAAAGATTTGTATCCAGGGGGATAACCATGCTTTTTGTAACAGTTTTCAATCGTATGACCACTCATTCCACAATGAGTACAAATCTTTCTATTATTGTTGCTTTTATAAGTCCCTTTTTCTTTGTTGGGAAAACCATTCTTCTTATAACAAACATTAAACATTCTCGGTGTGCCCCACTTTACCGCAAAAATTACAAGTAACAGAAGTGATGCTAGAATTACGATTAGAACTAACACTATTGACATTGGCGATCAACACATTATTGATCAATTGACGTTCTTGTTGCATCACAAGAGAGAAAATTTTGGTGATAGGCAGTATGGGTTCCAAAAGAAGAACATGAGACTTTATATTATGATATTGATCATTTAGCCCTCGTAAAAATTGCATAGCCCTATCTTCAAGTTTTCTTTGATTGATAATAGTCATAACAGAACAAGAACAAGTTATCTTGCAAGTGAAAACAGGATTAGGCCTAAAATTCTCGATTTCATCCCAAATAACTCTAAGCTTGGTAAAATACTCAATTACAGATTGATCCCCTTGACACATGGTGGCAACATCCATTTGTAAATCAGAAATTCTAAAAAGATCCCCTTGTGAATACCTAGTTTTTAAATCATTCCAGATATCTATGGCTAATTCCATCCAAATAATGTTTTGCCTAATAGGGACCGAGACATAATGTACTAACCAAGAAACAACCATGTTGTTATAGCGTTTCCATGCCGAGCATTTTGTGTGATTTGTAGTAGGGCACGGATGCGTCCCAAGGATAAATTCGATTTTGTTTTTCGCGCTCAATGCTGTCATCATCGATCGACTCCAAGAATGATAGTTGGTAGAATCTAGGATTGGCAATACCAACGAAATCGCTGGGTTTTCGTTTGGATGTAGAGAGAGGTAGGTCTGGTGTGATCGTTCCTCTCCCATAACTGAAAAGAAGAACAAGAAGAATGAAAAAGATGAACAAGAAGAAACTGTAGAAGAAAAGAACAAATATCAAAGAACGCAGCAGAGCTCTTCAATTGAAGAGATCAAGGTATAGTAATGCTTCCTGAAGAAAGATGATGAACAGTGATTGTGGTGAAAGGTACAACAAGAAAAAGAGGGATTATGAAAACCCTATTGCAGCAATGTATCGCACAGCAAGCGAAGAAGCAAAGAAAAATGTTTCTGATTTCTCATTTATTAAAAGGAGAGTACAAGAATATATATATTACTTAAAGTGATGCCAAAAGGGAATGGGTTGTCGCTTGGTTACAATAAGAAGAGCCTAGAATAAAAACTATAGCTAAGAAACAGTTACAGTAACTAAAACAGAATAGAAAAAACATAAAAAACAGAACATGTTAACATTGGGTCCTCATAAAACCCCAACTCATTTTAGAAAACGTTTTTTTTCTCACTATAGTCGATGACTTTACTAGATGTACTTGGCTATTTCTTATGAATCACAAATCTAAAACCCAACATCTCTTAGAATGATTCATTATATTTGCACTAAATCAATTTCAGGTAACTATTAAAACTATCCTCGTTGACAACGAATTGAAATTTATTTCAATGCGTAACTTTTTTCTCAAAAAAGGTATTGAATGTCAATGCACTTTTGTTTACACTCCTCAACAAAATGGAGTAGTAGAACGCAAACATAGACACACATTTTAAACACAACAAGAACCTTCCTATTTCAGTTCCATTTACCATTAGAATTTTGGGGGAATGCGTTTTAATCGCCACATATATCATTAATCGTTTGTCATCACCTTTACTAAAAAATAAATCACCTTTTGAGCTGCTATATAATCAACCATCTTCACTTTCTCATCTAACAACTTTTGGTTGCCTATGTTACACAACTGTTGTTCCACCTAAACAAAAATTTGATTCGCGCGCTCGAAAATGCATTTTCATTGGTTATCCTCACAATAAAAAAACATACAAATTATTTGATTTAGATGCAGACACTTTTTTTACAAGTCGAGATGTCACCTTCCATGAAAGTGTTTTCCCATCCTGTCAACACTCTTAGACGCAATCTTCACCTCCATTACAAGATATTTTGCCCGCCATTGACATTGACTTACCCACTCCTGTCCAACATTCACTTGATCCACCATCTTCTCCTACTCATCACAATGCACCTGAACCTCCAGCATACCAACTTTCTTCTCCCACGCCAGGAAGTCTTGCACCATTACCGAACCTTCTTCATCCAACCTTCCTTTTCGACGATCAAGTTGCACATCAACCCCACCTTCCTGGCTTCAAAACTACGTAACGGGATCCCAAGCCAATCATTCGACCTCTACCAAGACATACCGGATGGAACCAGGTATCCTATGCATCATTTTCTTTGTAATTCACGATTTTCTTCTACACATAGTGCCTATCTTGCTAACATCACAACCACCAAAGAACCTTACACTTATGCTCAAACTATCCTTGATCCAAATTTGCAAAAGACAATGGACGAAGAGCTTTCGCCTTGCAACTAAATCAAACGTGGACCTTAACACCGTTACCCGTCGGGCAGAAACCCATCGGATGCAAATGGGTCTATAAAATAAAGTACAACTTAGATGACAATGTCGATAAATATAAGGCGCGCCTTGTCGCAAAGGAGTACACTTAGATTGAAGGTGTCCACTATTGTGAAACTATTTCACCAACAATGAAATTAACAACTTTGAGGTCTCTCCTCACCATTGCAGCAATCAGAAATTGGTTTATTCACCAGCTAGATGTGCAAAATGCCTTCTTACATGGCAAATTGCATGAAATTATTTACATGGACTTGCCACTCGGGCATCATCGATAGGGGAGAATATTGTATGTCGATTCAACAAATCCTTTATGGTCTCAAACAGGCATCCTGAACGTGGTTTTCAACATTTTTTTCATGTGATTAAATCCGCAGGATTTCAAGAGTCCAAGGCGAACTACTCTCTATTCACAAGACAAAATAACTCATCATTTACTGTCCTTTTTATTTATGTGGACGATATTCTTTTGACAATAAATGATTTGACAGAAATTCAGCGTGTTAAAGACTATATATTACAACAATTTTGCTTTAAGGATCTTGGAGACTTAAAATATTTTCTAGGGATTGAATTTTCCCGTTCTAAAGCTGGTATTTATATGTCATAAAGAAAATATGCGCTTGATATTTTGCAGGATACGAGACTCACAGGTGCTCGTCTAGACAAATTTCCAATGGAGCAATACCTAAAACTCATACCAGACGATGGAGAGTTATTAAAGCATTCAGTCAAATACAGGCGACTTGTGGGATGACTAATATACCTCATGGTTACTCGACCTGACATAGTATTTTTGGTTCAGACCCTAAGTAAATATATACAAGCTCCATGGAAACCTCATTGGGATGCCGCAATTTGAGTCCTAAAGTACATCAAAGGATCATCGGGACACATATTGCTATTGTCATCCGAGAACAATCTGACATTGACAGCTTATTGCGACGCAGACTGGGGAGATTGCCAGATAACTCAGAGATCAGTATCTGGGTATTGCATTTTTCTTTGTTCTTCTTTTGTCAAAAAAATAGACAAACGTATCAAGATCATCTGTGGAAGCAGAATACCACACGATGGCCAATACTTGTTTGGAGATAGTTTGGTTACGACATCTATTGCAGGACTTAAAGGTGCCATGTAACTTGCCCGCTAACTTTCTGTGACAATCAAACGACATTACATATATGAGCAAACCCAATATTTCATGAACGCTCGTCACATTGAGATAGATTGCCACATCGTGCAAGAAAAATTAAAAGCCGGGATAATCAATCCTTCATATGTACCGACACAACACCAGCTCGCACATATTTTTATGAAGACACTAGACAAAACAGTTTTTGACGTTGCGACACAAGTTGGGGGTTCATGATCTTCATCTACCAACTGGATGGGAGTATTAAGGAAATAATAATTATCAAATCATACGCAATTATTGTATGCAATTATTGTTTGTTATTGTATGATATTGTACGTTATTATATGTAATTAATTTAATAATGATAGAATCTCATGATTAGTGGATCCCTACATAATTAGCTTGTAATTTAGAAAGAGAAAGTCTCCATACACTTGCATATATTTCCTATACATGAAGTGATATAAATACACACACAAGAGAATAAAAAATCTCTTTTTGTTATCATCTTCTTATATATCATTTTCTTGTACACTCCTAACTAAGTAGATGTTGGAAAAAAATCAGAATTAATTGTGTAGATACAAAATGGGTACTTGCGGAAGCAATAAATAGATAATAGAAAATAGAGCGAAATAGAATAATGTACTGAGATTTTTTAATGTGGAAAAACCTTCTCAACTTGAGAAATAAAAACTCACGAGACCTAGTCCAGAAAAGGTCTCCACTATAAAAGTAGGATTACAATATTTGTTTCTCTCACACTTAGGATAAGACTTAATCTCACCCAATAAGGATGAAATACAATAACTGTGTAGCCTCTTACTAGGATTTCTAATCTTACACTATGGTGGATATCTATTCTCTCATTTACTCTCTAGGTTGATCTTCTCACTTGCTTGCATTTCTCTTCCTCACAAGTTCTCTTTATATAAAGAATGAGATGAAGACTTCTTCATAAAGAGATAATGGAAAGGCTGGCTAATCGTACGCAGCTGGCTTGAAGACCCCCGATTCTGGAAGGCACATGAGTCCGAACGCTATGTTGAATGTGTGACCGACACTACACTACGTAGGTACCTGTGCAGGCGAGGCGTCGGTCAGTCCTAGAAACGACGGCAACGACGCGAGGAGTTAACGACCGGACGTGCTGCAACCTAGGGATCACGAGGCAACTCTTTCGCTCTATAGGGATTGGGAGGACATATCACAATTCTTCTTGGAGGAGGGTTGGTTTGCCCGAATTAATGCTTATCACATTTTCAAAATACTTTGAAAATACTATTTTCAACTTTATAGGTTGAGATTCATAATTCATAATCTTCAAGATAGATATAGTTTGGAATTATCATCATTAAATATATTCAATGATTTTAAATTAAGAGGTACTCCCGGCACTAATTAATTACCTCCAATAATAAGAGCACTTAACTGAGGAAACCAACATTATATAGTCTCCCATCACTAGTCCTTTTGCTGCACCAACATAAGTATCTAAAATAGAATTAAACTTTGCAGACACTTTTTCATCTCTATCCTATGCAAATCCTTTACTCTGATCTACACAGCAAACATCAAATATAAAATAAAGCAGAGAAAAATATCAATTTAACCTTGTTTTTTGTTTTGACAAATTTTTATTATTTAAACAATACAGTTGTAAAATGAAATTCATACATATTTAATCAAATATAATTTTTTTATGTCGTAACAGTCAACGTACATACTAACATGTAAGTCCCGAATTATTTCATGAGGCAGTATTGTGCAAGTCTTTGATTTTGATTTGGACAAAGAATTTAATATTGGGGAATGATTTTTCATATTGCATATTTGGGTGAACAAACTGAGTATTTTTCAATGGTTTATGATCATTTGTGTGACCTCAGTATTGTTTTGTATTTGTATTGAATAGTGTCAGAGTTTTCAATTGATTGATGATTTTTATAACTTGATTTAGTTATTCGATTATAATGACAATAGATAATTGAAAGAATAGTTATTTGGGATAAATCTATTTGAGAGAAAAAAAAATGCATTGAATTCATGCGTTAAATTTTCTTTTAAAAATATTATGTTTGTTAAAACATTATTTTGCCTAATCCTTTTTAGGTTCTCTTATGTTATGATGTCCTATGTGGAAGTAACATTGTAGGGGAAGCCGGCTTAGCGGGTTGACAAATGACGCGTGTCACTTCAGGAGAGTGCCGACAGTCGGTATCAGAGTAAAGTGTGAGCACAGAGAGAAAGAGTGTGACCCGATGCGAAGTTGGTGGCCGGTGACACTCCTATTAATAGCTATTATTTTATAATTATTTAATATGGGATATTTTATAGCTCCAGCACTGTTCCTTACTTCCTTTTCACCCCAACCGAATGGATAGGGTACCCATGTCTTCATGTTGGTCATAGGCTTTTAGGTTCCATCATGATTCATACACACAAAACTACCTATTCTTTTCCACTCTCATTTTTTCTTTCATTTCTTTTACACACCTACTTCCTCACTTCTATTCGATTTTTTTAAATATCTTGTTTTAATATAAAAAATTGATTGATTAAATTTTAATTTTCTTGTTTGGATAAAGTATTTCTACTAAATTAAAAACATTTAAATATAAAATAATCGTTAATAATTAAAAAATATATGTGATCTTACTTTATGTTATTTTTTTTGTGAAACTTTGTTAAAGATTTTTTAGATTGATCCTATTTTATGAAGTTGTTGGTTGATTTTTTTTTCGAATTTTTGATCGGTGTCAAATGAATTAATTTTTGGCCAACATTAAAAAAAAAAATCCTAATTAATGTTGATGGAAAGTTTTCCTAGTTTGCATTAGAAAAATAATTTAAATAAACTATTGATGAAAAGTAACATTAGTATTATGATAAAACAATCATTGTAGACGTACTGGTTTCAGACTCAAAGTAACATTAATCTAAAGCAAAAATTAATAATGACCAAAATCAATAAAAAAAATTCTAATCCACATGAATAAAAAAAATAGGCATCCAAGTAATGTCTTAGTATTAACCAAACAACGACATCCTAATCATAATCAAATAAAAAATATCCCAAACATAATCAAATAAAAAATATCAAAAGAAGACATAAGAATTTGATACTATAAATAATTTTAATTTGAAAGTCTTTAATATTAATTGAGTAATCCCACTAATCCTATAAAATTCTAAAATTTTAATTTCTTTTAATATTTTTACCCAAAGACCATATTCATTATCCACAAAAACTATATAAGAATGAATTAGGAGACTTTCTAACTCATTTCTCTCTTCTTCATTTTTTGTACCACTTTCAATTCACATTTTCCTTTCTCTTCAATGTTTAAATTTTCATTTTTTTTGTAGAAGAAATGTACTTAAGTTAAAGCATTATATTACACATATAGGTCCTTTTAATAGAGAGAGTGAGACCGTGAAAATGAAATATCAACGGTTCTAATCGTGAATTACGCAATCAATAAGATATTAGACAGAGTATAACATTAAGGTTACACCAATATAATATTATATATTATCAAATAAGATTACATTACTAATGTTCTTAAAAGTAGCTGATTTTCATATTTAAATACTATTGAAATTAAGTCAATTTTATTAACACTAATTAGTTAAATTTTTAATGGGTACCAACCTTCTTATTTAAACCATATTTAATCAAATGCATCTATGGTTTAATTTCTAAATAATTTGATGTAGAAACACTTTGCAATTATCACTTTCTATTCTCACTCTTTTAATGTAGTGTTAACATAAATAATAGGTAAATTTATTTTTTTATCATCAATAAATAAATAAAATAAAATGAGACACTACAGTATGTTCCAACCCTTATACAGTAAATTGTTAGGGCCAACCTGCTAACACTTGACCTACAGATATCCATCAGACTCTACAAATCAACAAACCAATCCTCAAAGATACATGAAAAGAAAAGATAGGTCTCATCAAAAGAATTCAGTAGTCCTCTTAATAACCTATCAAGGTCCTTATAACCAATATTCAGTCAAAAGAGGGAAAACACAATACACACAAAACATCCCCTAGTAACAACTGAAAACTCACTATGACATTACTCCATATTACATACAAGACAATCAAATATCCTCATCCAACAAGAGGTCACAAAGAAGCCTACTCAACAAGAGAGTATGCTTTCTTCAAATCTATAATCTTTACCTGCCATACTAACCTGACCGAGAGCCACATGAAACAAAGAATCGGCATAAAAAATCCAATAGTCCTGGACATATAGTTAAAACAGTTTGCAAAACATATTTTTTTCAAATACTTTATACAACACAGGGGATTCAAATATCAATCCAAACAATAGAGTAAATTTATAGTGACGAGAGTAACTCAAAATCAATTTCTCACTAGTTTGTGTAAAACACACAAAATGACAAATATATAGGATAAACACATACAATAAAAATGATTTTGAGAGTGGCAAGTACAATCATATTAATGAAATAAGAGTAAAAGGGTGTCGAATCAAAGATAAATGAGAATGATGAAAATTTGATATTTAGATTGACACAATAATTTTATTTATTTCTACATTACAAAATTAGAATTTGAAGAGTGAATTCTCATTCTCCTTCTTTTAATCGTATAAATATCAATATATTTTTCTCTTATGTTTGGATGTATAATTTTTTTATCTCGATTTCTAAATCATTGTTGGTGTTTTATAAATTTAACAACAGTTTAAAGTGATCTTACATCACAATTTAAATTATCTACCATAAATTTAAATATAATTTACTTATTGTTGGTATGTCATTTTAATTTAAAAGTATTAATTTATTACAACACTGAAACTTGAAAAATAGTTATTTAAAAAAAATCAACGCGTTAACAATAAAATTCATTTAAATATATTTTTAAGCGCTAGGGACTCTTGACATGATAAAAAAATACAAATTCTATGTTTTTTATTAGTTAAACCTTTAACAAACTATAACTTAACGTTTCTATTAAAAATTAATATTAAATAACTTTTTTTTTCTAATATAGGACTTTGTTAGTATTAAAATTTATAAAATATCGTCTTCTTCACGTACCATCCAAATTTGTGTCAAGTTTATGCTATATGATGTACGTACTCACGAAACCTTCATTAAGATTTGTTAAGAGATTATTGTGTAAATTTTCATTTGTCCTTTTATCATTCTCTTTATTCCGTATATGAACCATTTTTCAGCTCCAATGATTAGCCGACAATTTTCACTGTTCCTCTGGCGTCTGTCCTAGGGATGATGAAAGAAAAATTTAGTTTTCTAATAACAACTTGAAATTGAAATTAAAAATATATAATAATAAATTAGGCATAACGAAATAAGAAAATGAATAGGAAATAGAAATTTAATGAATAATATTATTTGATTATATTTTAAGAAATAAGGATTGAATAATTACTTAACTGAGTGTATGCATAAAGTTAATAATTTTGATTAGAATTAATATATTGAGCATAGGGTTAGGGTTTAGAGGTGCAGTGATGATGGATAGGTTGGCATAATTTAGTAAAAATAACAAGAGATGGGGCCATGGGTGATAAGTGTATGGACTAAAAGTGTTAAGGGAAAGAAAGTGGGAATTGAAATGGAATACTGATTGATGTGTACATTGTTAAACTTGGAAAGGGTTTTGAGAAATGCAAAGCAAAGCATGATGATGATGATAATGACTGTGTAACTAATTTCCCCCTTACTCTTCATTTGCTTCTTTGCAATTTGCTTAACCTTCAACGATAGCTACTACTATAGTGTCTTAATGTCATCCAAAATATTCTCTTTTGTTTCTTTCTCCCTTTTGTTTTGACTTTTCAAGATTTGCTTCGATATATTGCGCTAACAAAGTAATATTTTTTTATTCATATATATATGCATTTATTCATTAAGCATCTTCTTTTAATCATCTTAATCAAGAGTAAATTATACTTACCATTGCCGTACAATTAATTACCATAACATTTTTATTCTCAAATTAAACGTGTATTAGACTAATGGTCAAAAACATTGAATGTTGAATTTTTTTAGTAACGTACAATTATGAGTTTTCTTTTTGTTTGATGAGCCTCAAAGTTACATTTAAAAATTAATATTAAAAATAATTTATAAGGCTTAATTAAGTTTTTTTTAAGACCTATAAATTTAGATATCTTGAATTGAGTTCCAATTAGTTTTGTTTGGTGTATTATGAATCGAGTTTATATTAGATTTTTTTTTATGTGAGGTTTTACCCACTTATATACTATATACACTCTTTCATGTCGACACTACCACCTCGTGCGTGTACTATATATTATGAGTGGTTTGATAGTGGATGACCTGATAAGGTCAACAAACTCTCCTTAGGATATACTTTTAATGACTTTCATATCATATTAAGAAGTGTACTTTAAGTCTAACTCAACCTTATAAAGCTGATTTATAGGGTGAGGTTTGCACCCGCATATATACTATAAAATGTTCTTGTTTTTAGTCAATGTGAGATCTCTAGCAGTGGAGGATAAAAAAACTTATAACCAACTTGCTTACTTTTGACTTTAATTCTTATTATGTTGTTATTGTTTGCTCCACCCCATGCTTGTTTTGCATTCTTTTAGCACCGTGTTTAGATTTTCGTTTTTGTTTATCCTCATCCAACAACAAAGTCACATATCATATTAATCGCAAGATTACATCGTTTAATATTAATACAAAATAATATGTGAAGACAACTACAAGGTGGAAGATTATGCTCATGTCATCTAATTAACAGAAGAAACTAAATGATTGAGACTCAATTGAAAAATATAAAATTTTTAAGTACTTAATATACCTAATATTTTTTAAAAGGGATTCAATTAAAAATATTCAAATTTACAATGAACTTGAAACCTAGTTAAGTAAATTTATAAATATTATTTTATAATAAAAGCGTGAGGTTATTCAATGTGGCTATGTTCGATAAATAGATTTTGTGTTTGGGCTCAGACAAGGATGGTTTGTGGAAAGAGGTGATCGAATCGAAATACGGTGGTTGGAGGAGCCTGAAAGAGAATAGGAGTTCCTATAAGGAGTCTCTCTGGTGGAGAGATCTGAAGCTTTGAAGAGCAGATTTTCGAGATTGTTCTCTTTAAGTAATAGCAAAGACACCTTTTTGGATTCTTTTGGGGAGTGGCCTTTCGGCTCTTGGAATTGGGATATAATTTGGAGAAGACTCAAGAACTTCAACTTCTACAGGTGCTTCTTGGCTTTCGACTTGTCTTGGGTAAGGAAGATTGCTGGGTGTGGATGGACGACGTGACCTCGGGGTACTCGATTAGTTCGGCCTACAATATTTTAAGGAATTCTTGTGATTGAGAAAGTTCATCCTTGTTCGATAGTTTTTGGAAGATCAAAGCTTTGCCTTTTGCTCGCTTTACAACTTGGAGGGTGATGGGTAATACGATCACTTCTAAGGCCAATCTTGTAAGGCAAGGGGTCACAATTGATTATATCCCTTGTTGTATGTGTCGGGAAGAAGAGGAGACAATAAGGTATTTATTTTTTTGACTGTAGAATTGCTTGGTTAGTTTGGAATCAGTGTTATTCTTGGCTTAGGGTAACGTCGGTAGATCATATTGATTTTGGTTCACATTTCTTACATTTTAATTTGTTTAATGTTTCAGGCTGTGTAAACGTTGCTTGGAGAAGTGTTTGGATTGCAGTCATTAGTGATATTTGGAGGCATAAAAATAAACACATCTTTAAAGGTGAAGTGATTCATCATTATGAAATTTTTTTTCTTTGTATCAAATAAAGGTTTGGTGTTGGATTACATCTAATTTTGCTTTTGCTTGTTTTTCCTTTTCTAATTGACGTCTTGATCAGTTGACTTGTTTGCTTATGATCAAAAGTCTTTGATAGTTTGTTAGTTTGAGTAGTTTGGTTTGATGGTGCTGTTCTTTTAGGTGTCTTTTTTGGTTTTGAGTTGGTAGATTCTAGCAAGGTTACATGGTTTCTCTTTTGAGTGGAGTTGTTGGTATGTATATGAGTTGAACCACCACTCAAGTTGGTTCATATTTATTTATTCTTTGTGCTGATAAAAAAATAAAATAAAATAAAAATTTATAACTAGTTCTTTATACTAGTAAACTTAAATTAAAATCTCTTTAATATTATTTAAATTCGTCCTACGCTTGTGTTGTTTGTTGAGTAGAAGATGTTGGTGTGTTTACCTATAACATAGGTATGAGTACATTGATGGATGACACCTTCCTAATTTTCTTTCATTTTTTCATTTTTTATTCAATTAATTTATTCATTCATTTATTGGTGAGTAATAAGTCACAATTTAAATTAAAAATTAAAAAAAAAATAGAAACACAAGTCTATAATCTGTAATTCTCACACTAAAAATCGTATATTATATTTATATTAATTTATCTTTTAAATACTTTCATATAAAATATCATAGTCCCGAATGATATGTAAATGAATAGTCATGTGCTTCTACAAAATAATATATATTATGGACTTTTTTTTTATCAAAATAATTAAACTTTTAAAAAATTACCAAAAAACAGATTATTTTAAAAAATTAAACTAAATTTGTATCAGAAACATAACATTAGTTTGATTAAAGTTTTACTTCTTCGTATGGTTTAATTAATTTTTTTCTTTGCCGATAAAAAAAAAGCAATATTATTAATTATAGAAAAGATTAAAATAGATTAAAAGTAGTTATAATTTTTTAATGTTTTAATTTGTATAAAAGAGTATAATAAAAAATAAACCAACAACAAGAGACAAAAAAGAAAAAAAAAATTGAACAAATATCTTCAAACACAGTGACGACACCAATGACTTCTTCTATCTTAACATATATATCACAGATAAAAGAAGGATGAGCCTACAAGATTATCTCTGATTAAGAAAAGGGCAAAGCACGTGGTGATAAAAAATTACGCAGGTATAATGCAGTGAATACGTCATCATGTTCACAGTAATTGATATTGATAAAAAGGACAAAGATCCACCACTTCTTAAACAATTGGATCCCTCATCCTATCGCAATCTATAAGCTGAATCACTCTAATGATTTTCTTTCAATATTTTTTTCAAAACCACTACCAAGTGCTCTTACCATGATCATCATAATCATGAAGTTTTTTTTTTGTTTGTTTCGAATTAATTCAGTTTCTATCTCGCTCTGCGGATTCTCTTCCCAAAGACACAATTTGATATCTCCTTTTTTTCTGCTGCATTGCTATTCCCCTTTAACTTAAATCAATCCAACAAACACAAAGGTTATGAAAAATGTTAAACTTCTATATTATAATATTATAATATTAAAATACAATCTGTGTCTGGTTTGCGGTTGAAACCTACGAAATGAAAAACATCTTCTTTTATCTAACTTTTATGTTTAGAAAAGGGGGTTGTTGTGCTGAATATCGAGGATTGTTGTGCAGGAGTTTGCATTACTGAAAAAACAACAGTTAATCAGAACGTACAAGTTTAAATTAATAGTGACGTGAAACTGGTTATCCGAGTTATGAAGTGGGGGACAAAAAAGAAGACAAGGAAGGAGAACAGGAAAATGAAATAATTAAATCCTTTATGTCTTCTAAAATGATACTTTCTTAATCAGTGGGACAAGCAGGATAAAACCAGGATTAGGATGTTATAATAACATTGTACAGTGGGCATTTAGTTTGATAAACTAGGTTTTGTAATTTTGTGTATGTGATGCGGGGAAATGGGTGTCTATTTGAGGATATTGGTAGACAGCGTGCAATTAGATGGAAGGCAGAAGAAGAGAGAAAACAGCGTTGAACTAGAACTTACGTTCAATGATCATAGACTACGTTACGTATAACATTATTCATCTTTGTTTGTTGTTGGTCGGTCATGCATGTAGCAGATATGTCAACGTGAATAGAAGGAACAACCATTCCTGTTTATCAAACAGTGATATCCACAAAGCAAACAAAAATGGAATGGTTCTTCCCACAAAGCAATTTCGCTTTCAATTATTGAGCTTCTTAAGCCCTTATAAAAATATATGGTATTCTTTATCTGACATGGTGTATATGTGCTTGTGCAAGTTTGTTGAGACAACAACAAGTGAAAAATGTTGACCAATGAACGTAGATGAAGACCAACATGCACAGGGAAAATTAATATATATGTTTAAATAATAATATCAAAGGGTGTAGGGTACTCCTTCCATGAATTTATTAACGTTAGGGGACCATATACAAGACCTTTATATATTCAATGATAAAATTGAATGACGAATTTGTGGCAGACACTGATTGTGATATATTTTGACCCCTCTGCACCATGGTTGGAAGCTCAGCGAACCAACTCTGAAAGACTGATACTACTTGTCACAGGTACAACTTCGACAGACAAATTTCCTTCCACAGGATGGGTAAAATGTCAAAATTTCTCACCACAAAATTAATCAAAATTCACTGTCTCAAATTTAAATCAAATGATAAGTAGTTTTTGAGAAATAAAGGTATTCTTCATGGCAAACTTAATATAAGCGCTGGTGTTTTGAAGAAGTAAAAAAAGGAGATGAAGAGGGTTTAATGCATGTGTTGCAAGAAAACCAGAAGACATCAATCATCAAACATGAAGTATATATCCACAAGGGTTACAACTAATCACTCTTCCCTGCATAAAGTTAAAGTTCCACTGTCTCAATTTTCACTAAAGTTTCAATACATATATAATTACTATTAGGTATATATAATTACTATTAGGTGTGGGGGGATTTGGGTTGGTAATATGGGTAAAATTTGGAATTATAGGAATATGGTTGTTTTTAAGAATGGACGATTTGAGATTTTTACTGTGGTACAAAAGAATACGTAGTCTTGGGTTACGATAAAACAAAGATTGATTGATTCCTCTTATCTGGATTGGTGTTTGGAACCTTTATGTTGTATGTTAGGTGATTTATGTTAGGTGATTTAGTGCAAGTTTTTGGCTTCTCTAGTTTTCTTGCAAGTTTGGGTTGATATTTATGACTTTTGGATGTTTGATTTATTTCTGCTTGCTGGCAAAGATCCTATTTAGTTGTTGGAAAATGGTATTCTGTCTTTGTTGTGAGAACGTGTCTCCTTTAGAGGGATGATATAATTGTATTTTGATGCGATCATGACTATATCAGTCTTGTCATGTTTATATCACTCTGGTTGATGCTTTGTAAAGTATGTTGGATCCCTAGTTGGTTGGGTTGTCAAGAATAAAGAGATTGGTTTCAAAATGGAATGAATTCTCATTAAAGGAGTGTGGTATATATATGAGTTTTTGACCATGATGGGGTTATTTTTTTTGTTTTTTACCAAAATGAGGTCCGTTTAAAAAAATTACAAATTTAGGCAAGTCGTGCCAATTTGGCCCAACTTCATATGCACAAATCGTCCTAATTAGACACGATTCTGCCATGTCTGAATTTTTATTTTTAATTTTATTGTTTATATATTGGGTAGTAAGTTATGTAATGTTAAAAATTAATTTGATTATCCAACAAAAAATTGGATAATCAAATTAATTTTTAACATTACATAACTTACTACCCAATACATAATAACTAATTATATCATGTGATAACTGATATATAATTTCCTTAATAACTAATCAAAGTCTTAATGACTAATACTATCATATGATAACTGATATATTCTTTAATACTCCCCCTCAAGTTGGAGAGTGCAAATCAAGAACTCCCAACTTGCTGCATAAAAATTTAAATTGCTCTCTGCCAAGCGCTTTTGTAAAAATATTTGTCAAGTGCATCTTTGTATAAACATAACATGGATGAATCTCATCTGCTTGAAGTTTTTCCTGAACTATGTGACAATCAATCTCAATGTGTTTTGTACGTTCGTGAAAAAACTGGATTAGCTACAATATGTAAAACTTCTTGATTATCACAAAATAACGAAGCCGATTTGTGCAATTCAATCTTCAAATCCCGAAGTATATATCTCAACCAAGCCATTTCCAGACAAGTATTTTCCATTTGCTCTATATTCTGCTTTTGTCGACGAACGTATACATTCGTTTGTCTCTTCGATTTCCAAGAGATGAGTGATTATTTGAGAAAAACACAATAACCAGAAACAAAACACCTTGTAGTACGACATCCTCCCCAATCTGAATAACAATATGCATTAAGAGTTAAATTATTTTCATATGGTAGAAAAAGTCTTTGACCTGACGTCCCTTTAATATATCTAAGAACCCACAACGTTGCTTCCCAATGTGGTTTTCGGGGTGTGTTCCTGAATTGACTAAGGGTACATACTGAATATACTATGTTAGGTTTGGTAACTGTCAAGTATATTAATCTTCCAACCAGTCTCTGATACTTGCTTGGATCATGAAGTATTTTGCCATCTTCATCTGTCAATTTCTAGTTTTCTTCCATTGGAAATTTTTCTGGCTTCACACAGATAATCCCATGTCTTATAAAATATCCAATGCATATTTTCTTTGAGACATAAAGACCCCTCTTTTGGAACGAGAGAATTTTATCCCCATTCACCGAGGTCTTTAATAAGAAAATGTTTGACAACAACTTGATTTCATGTAAATCATTACTAGTTAACAGGATGTCATCAACGTATATGGAATAGAAGTAAACTTTTTACCTTGAGAATTAGTAAAAAGTGAATAATCTGCCTTTGATTGTATGTAACCAGTATATTTAACGGTAGTTGCAAAAGTTGAGAACCAATTTCGTGATGCTTGTTTTAAACTTTCAATAGATTTGTGAGCCGACATACCAGATTCTCCCCATATCGCCGAAGAACAAGAGGTAGAGTCATATACACCTCTTCTTGTAATGTCCCATGAAGGAATGCATTGTGCACATCAAGTTGATGGGTATACAAGTTGCGGGAAGCAACAACAGTTAATAAACAACAAAGAGTGGTGAACTTTGTAGTAGGAGAAAAAGTTTCCTTATAGTCTATACCTTCAACCTGGGTAAAGCCCTTGGCGACCAAACGAGCTTTATATCGTTCAATGGTCCCATCAATAACCGATTGGTTCGTGCTCTGGTGGAAGAGAAAACATTTGTCATGTGTTGTTGCGTTCTAGAGCTTGAAGTTCAACAAACATGGGTTGGTGCCAAAGTGGATCATGGTCAACTTGCTCGAAGAAAGATGGTTCTTTTTGTACGGTTAGGAGGGCTAAAAAGGCACGATGATGAGGAGAAAAACAAAAAATAGACAAATGAGAAGAAAAAGGATACCTTGTACCTTTACGAGAACTTGATTGCGTCGAAGAATGATTAATGTAGGAAGACATGTCATAGTATTTTTTCCATGCAGGAGGTTGAATATGATGAGTGGAACGACGGAGAGGAGGTTCATCAAGGGTCAAAATTGGTGACAAATTGGAAGGTTCTGACATCGCGGAAGGTGAGGAAGAAGAGTAGGCAATGGAGAATAAGATGAGGATGATATGGTTGTTTCTAGGGATGAGGTTTCTGGAATAACAACATCAGAGGAAGGTGATAAGAGCCTAATTTTCGTAATATTTCATATTAAAATATAGGTACTTATGAGTATTAATTGCTAATTTACATATAAAAAAATTCCTAATTTATGAATTTATACATTTTTATGATCTTTAATTGAATAAAAGCATTTTATTCCCAAATTTGGTGTTAATTGCAGGTTTCTAGGGCAAAATGGAGATTTAGACTAAAGAAGAATGATATATGCTAAAAGAAGAAAGCTGGAAGGCCCAGAACGCACAAAAGAGAGAAAAAAAGTCCAACTGAGCAGCGAGAACGTGTCAGATTAATTGGGCTAATTTTATGTTTTTATGAACAAGCCCAAAGTACAACACAGGAAGTCACCTAACCTTGGCAAATTATGTTAAATAGGGGGCTATAGACACAACCCTAGTGTGTCAGATTGAGAGGAAACCACCATTGAGTGAATTGTAACCAATTGGGAGAGTGGAATGAGCTAGAAGTATATGTGGCTAAGTCTACCCTTTGGAATTATGAGTAATCTATTCAAACTCTTGTGTATTGAGGTGATATTTAATTATGATACAATATTTTGTTCTTGATTGATTATTGGTATTATTGTTTTGCTTTTAAATATATTTGTGACATGTTTGAGGATCTTAAATCTGACTGGAAAGTATTTTTAAGGTTTTGACCTAAGTAACAATACTTAACATACTTGAGTGCTAGGAATAAACTTGAAATGTTAATTGTTATTAATGTATGTGCTTGATTCTAAGTTGTTCTTATAATTATTCGAGAGATCGATATTTAGGAAACATTCTTAAGAATTTTATATGCGAGGAATCGATATAAATGACTTTTTATACGGGCATCAATTTCAATCAAAGAACATAATGTTAACATGTTAATCAAAAATACATAAGAGTGAGACAAATGAAATATAATCCCTATTTTTTTCAACTTCAAGCAACAAATTCTTTGTTTGTTTTCTTATTGATCATCGTCAACACAATCATTCTCAACACACTTTTAATTGTTATTTTTTATATTTAGAGATTATTGTACTTGATAATTCATTGTTCGTTGTGGGATCAATATCCGTTCTTTAGGAACAAATTATTATTTTTGACAACATGGTTCACTTGTCGTAGAAAGTCATCAGAAGGTGTAGGTGATTCAGGATTGTGATCAAGTAAGAAGTGTAGGTATAAGTCATTTAATGACTAATAACATCATATGATTACTTATATATTCCTTAATAGGTATTAAAAAATTTGGTATGAATTTTTGTATAAGAGTTGAGACACCTCTGAAATATCTTATTTTATTTTATTTATTCTTTGTTGATAATATATATATATATACACACACGAAGTCTTAGTTTATTTTATGGTAAATTCGGTTACGTCAACTTCTCACTTTTAAGATTTTTTATTTACTTCATTTAATTTTTATTTTATTTTATTATTAATTATTGTGAAAATAATTCATTCATATTTATTGGTATAAAATATTTCTTTGACATAAATTTTTTTTTTAATGATACTTTTTTTCTGTGACTGGATGTCCTTATTTAAATAAAATAAAGAAATTTTTAGGAACATGAAATATATTTGAATGAAGGAAAATTACTAAAATTAATTTGCCTTAAATAGTTTATTCTCACTTTTATGTATTCTATAGTACAATGAGAAACTAAAGAAAAAAAATGCATAAATATATTTTAAAAACTTATACACAATGTCTTATAATTTTATTGTTGTTTTTGTTGTAACTTCGACAATATGGTGATTCCACCATATTGAGAAAATAATCAAAGAATGCTTGTATAATATTTTGAAATAATTAAAAATGAATGATAAAAAAACAAAACACCTAAACGGAAACCCTAAAAACACCTAAAATAGTAATTTAAAGCTTTCACATGAAACACCCAGAAAACAAACAGAGCCCACCACTGTATCGCGTATGATAACGAAGGAGTGTATACGTTACGAATGACGTACGTAAAACCGTATACGGATATAAACGTGTGGTGGATTGAAAGACAACAATGCTGACGTTTATAAAACTGGAGTAATTGAATGGTGAATGATAGTTTTATGATTCCTTATTAATTTATGAGGTGAATATAAAAATAATATAGAAGAAATGTAGATGATTTGTTGATAATGGTGTTTATTATTATTTGAAGAAGTGCAGTGTAGAAAGGTATACCTGAAAATTAATTTAAGTAGGTAGCAAGAAACGAGCCAAACCACAAAACAAAGCACATCATAGCATAGGTACGGCCACTGAAATTATTGCCTTTTATAGTAGAAGCATGTATTATTATTAATTCATAGATACCAGCTTTATCACATCTTTCTATTCTGGTCAATAATATTTTAGGCCTTTTGATTAAAGAAAGAAAAGAAAAATGTATGGTTTTGTTCTTAATGTTTAATATAATAAAGGTAGAAAACAATGATGGTTGCCATACCTGACAATTAATATTAATAAGTAACCACCTCGATTAAACAAACAAACACCAAACTGCATAATATGTCTCAACTTCTTCCCATTTTTGTCTACTCATCTCACTGCGTTCTTTCTTCCAATCATCTTCTTTTTATATATAACCGCCATGGCGGTTGCTCCATGTTCATCATTAGTTGCTTCTGCCAGATTTATAGTTAAATACATATACATTCATTTTTAATTAAATAGTTGTAATTAATTATTTCTGTTTTACAATAAGTAAGACTTTTGCCTAATATGTTTACACATGGTGTGTGTCTGTGGAGAAGTAACCGTACAAATAAGAGTTATTTTTTATTCTGATTCTTTATTTTTCTTAATATAAATGATTCTAAAGAGTAATTGATTTTTTAGCATTCAATTCAAAAAACAAAAAAAATTTAGAATTAATTCTTCCTCTTTGAATTAGATACAATACGGACACTTGTGAAAGCAATAAGCAAATAACATTATAAGAAAATCATAAATAAAAACTAAATTTTAGATACCAAAATAATTATTTACAATAATAATTAAACTTTTACAATAATAATTAAATTAGAGACCATTTTAGATACTAAAAGGAAAAATTAGTTTCTAAATTGGTATCTAATTAGCAATCAAGATTTTAGAGACCAAATTTAGAAATTAAATAATTGGTAGTTAAAACTTTGCCGTATAAACTATTTAACAATAATATAAACTAATTTAGAAACCAAATTTTGTTTTAGTTTCTAAAATGGTCTCTAATTTAGTTACTATTGCAACTAATTATTTTGGTCTCTAAAAATTGGTTTCTATTTCATGATTTTCTTGTAGTGAATAATTAATTACTATATTGACTAAATTAAATACTATTTTAAAGACTAAAACATTTTTTGATATCTAAAGTAGTTTCCTATTATCTAAAGTAATTTATAAATTTTATTAATAATAGAAACTACTCTAGATACCAATAATTTTTTTAGTCTCTAAAATATTATCTAATTTAGTTAATATAACAACTAATTATTTATTTTGTCTATAAAATTAGTTTTTATTTAATGATTTTTTTTGTAGTGATGACTCAAAAACTCATTGTCTTATATTTTTTTTGAAAGTGGTGTCTTGATCTCTCTTATATAGAGTTATCTTATTAGTGTCAAGTCTCCCCAACATTTCTCCTAGCAATAACCTAATAAATAGTGACAAGGGGTTTCAAGTGAACATCCCATTGTGGCAAAAATGATGGTATAAGTGGGTCACCATTATTGCTTAAAGGGAAGTATTGACAAGTGCCAAATTTCAGTAATATTTCATATTAAAATATAGGAACTTATGGGTATTAATTGTTAAAATAAGTATAAAATAATCTCTAATTTATGAAATTATACATTTTTACATATTTTGTGATTTTAATTTAAATAAGAAAAATTATTACCAAATTTGTGTTAATTTCATAATTATATGGAAGAATGGAGATGATTGGACAAAATGAGAATATACGAAGATAAAAAAGGAAAGTTGGAACGCTCCAAAACTCAACAAAGCTCGCCAAAATCGCCTCAGCCAAACACCACCAGTGGATCTCGCTCAAGCGAGCTCAATCTCGCCAAAGCGAGATTGCTCTAGAAGCGTTGGGCCTTTTTACATGAAATTCACCCAAACGAGCCCATTAACACCCAAGCGAGAAGTTACTTAAGCCTAAGCAAATTATGTTAAATAGGAGGCTTGAGGCACAACCCTAGACATCAGTGATTGAGAGGAAAACACCATTGAGTGAATTGTAATCCAATTAGGAGAATAGAAGGTGTTAGAAAATCTTAGAGGAGGTGGCCATCAAGGAGAAATGATGGAAGTCTAGAATCTTCTTTTCTACCTCTCCTTGTTTGTAACAACCAACATGTGTGGCCAATTCTATCTTTTGGGATTGAGAGTAATATGTTCAAACTCTTATGTATTGAGGTGATATCAAACATAATATTTTGTTATTGATTGATGATTGATATTATTATTTTGTTAGTAATGCTTGTTTGCCTTTATCTCAAAATTTAGATTTGATTGGAATGATAATGCTTCTAAGTTTCAGAACCAAATGATAATGCCTAATATATTTGAATGTTAGGAATATATTTGAAATGTTAATTGCTACCAACGTCTGATCTTAGTGATAAGAAGTTTTTATTAATATGCGAGGAATCAATATTTAGAAAGCATCTTAATAGTTTTATATGCGAGGAATCGATATAAATGATTTTTATACAAACATCAATATCAATAAAAGGATACAATATTGTCATGCTAATCAAAATACAAAAGAGTGAGAAAAATGAACCACAATCCCTATTTTTCCAATTGAAGCAACAAAGTCTTTGACTTGTTTTCTTATTAATCATTGAAATCTTAACAAACTCCAACTAACTTTATTATTCCATTTAATATTAAGTGAATCTTTAACTTGATTATTCAACTGTTCCTTATGGGTTCGATATTCGTCCTTAAGGACAAATTATTACTTTTGACAACACGACACTTGCTGTAAAAAGTCATCAAGTATCAATGTGAAAGAAGCTAAAACTTGAAAGGGAGATTGTTAAGAATCCAAGTGGAAGTTTGTATCCCATATTGAGTAGGAATGAAAAACATGAGCAATATATAAGAAAAAAACCCACAAATTTAATGTCTTTCAATGTTGGGTTAAGTATCTTATTTATAGTCTTACAATTCTTCGCTTAGCATCCATTGGGTTTTTGGGCGAGGTTATTACTTTTGTGTTAGGTATGATGATATCACTTGAGTACTTTCAAGTCGGTTAAGCAAAAATTGTCTTTCTCATGAGAATTTTCATGTTCCTTGGGCACTAGTGACCTCTTGCTTAGATATATAGGTTCTTCATGACTTGAGCGCTAGATTGAAAAGTTGAGCGATAAGCTCTAGTATGTTTTATAGTTGGTCATTCACCACTCAAACTATGGTGATCACTTAAGGGACCTTATTCTTAATGAGTTGGTTGTCTTTGTGTCATTTGAATTGATTTTTAGTATATCGCTTGAGCGTCCATCCATTCACTTAACTGATAAGTTTTGATATACTTCATAATTGTTATTCATAGCTCAAGATGTGGTAGTCGTTTAAGTAACTTAATTCTTATTAAGTTGGTTGTCTTGTGTTGCTTGAGCGTAATTCTAGTGCTCAAGCAATGATTTTTGTAAAAAATAAAACTTCTTCTCTTCCTTTTTTTTTATTATTAATTCTCTACAAAAAAAAATATTTAAAATAAAATAATATTCAAATAGCATATTTTTTAGGTTTTTAAAGAGAAATTGATATATTAAATATAAATAAAATCTTTGATTTTGATTGTTAAATTTACTTAAATTTAACACTTATAAGTTTGATCAACAGGAAATAGTTTTCAAGTCTTGAGTTGAATTATATGAATGGTCTAAATCCACTGAAATTATATAAAGTAATTGAGTTGAATTGAGATTTTTTTAATGTTTTTTTCATAATTTTGCACTAATAATTATTTCCATCAGAAAATTTATTATAACTTTCAGTATTAATTTCATTCCATTGCTATAAGTTTGATCAACACAAAATAGTCATCAAGTCTTGAGCTGAATTATATGAAGGGTCTAAATCTGTTGAAATTATATAAAGTAATTGAGCTGAATTGATATTTTGTATTTTTTTTCGTAATTCTGCACTAATAATTATTTCTATCACAAAATTTATTCCAAGTTTCATTATTAATTTGATTCCATTGCTGATTTGAATTTCGATTGTTACTTTAAACATGTATAATCACTACAAGAAAATCTCTAAATTAAAATTAATTTTAGAGATCACTGTTTGATTAAATTAGAAATCATTTTATAAACTAAAAAAATTATTGATATTTAAAATAGTTTTTATTATTAATAAAAATTATAAAATAGTTTCTAGATTGGTGTCTAAAGTAACTACCAAGATTTTAGCTATTAATGTTTTAAATTCTAAACTAGTCTAGAAACTACTTTAGACACCAATCTAGAAACTATTTTATAATTTTTTATTAATAATATAAACTACTGTAAATACTAATAATTTTTTAGTTTTTAAAATAGTATTTAATTTAGTCCTATAGTGATTAATTAGTTTTGGTGTCCAATTTTGTTATTATTTAATGATTTTCTTGTAGTGAATAATAGTATGACAAATAGAAAAAAGAGATATATTTTTTTTATCTGCAAAGAATGAATTAAATTAAAAAGGACCACTTGAGGGATGCTTCAACCTTTATAAAAAAAGATACACATAATATAATTACAAAATCAACTAATAAACCATTTGTGAATAGAAAAAAAAATTCCAAAAATGATTTCCAACCTTGTTGTGTTGTACAATGTACACTCCCAAATCCATCTATAACACATATTCCATATCAACAAAACTACTTCACATATGTTAAAAACAGTGACTTGCCGATTCTTACTCATCTCCAACATTACGCATAGTAAATTGTCAAGTTTTACACCTTTACCGTCTAAGTTATCTTTCATTATTACTCTACTTTTTAACAATCTTCACATGAAAATACGTGAACAATTGGGAGTACTTTACTTTATCAAAAGATTTCATAAAAATATCTCTTTCTCAGTTAAAACATGTAGAAGATTGTTACATGTTGATTTTACTGTGTAAACATACATCTCGTTCTCCTTCCTATGTCATTCACCTTCCCCATTTTTACTTAATTGTATACCTTCTAACTTTTGTAATAATCTAATAACTTGCTATGTTTCCCATTCGAACCGTCTACACCTCCAATGGATGCACCCTATCCATGTGTTATTCATCTAACTTCATATTTCGCTTACAAGATAAATCATATAGCCTAGGAAACCTATTAGCAAGTAGACTAGAAGGATTTAAAGAGGAAAAATATTTTTTTTATAATAATGTATTGTTGTTTAAACTTTATCTTATTACCACTTAATTTAATGGATAGTAAATAAACTTTCCTGAACATGATCAATCTTTATCATAAGGAGCTGTGATTTTTGTTTGGATTTATAGAGATGGATGTATGATAGGAATTGTATGGAACAATGTTTCCAATGGGTTGGTTCCCACCATATTTCATTGTCACTCAAGAACTAAAGCACTGGGTTGGCTGTTGTCATATTAATAGTGACGGAAAAAGACGAAGCATTTCAGAACTCGACATACCACCCTTACCCTACTCTTCTTAAGAGAAATATTTGTAATATATTTTATGTTTTTCTCCTATATACACACTACAGAAAATTATGAAATAAAAACTAATTTTAGACACAAAAAATAATTAGTTGTTATAGTGACTAAATTAGAGACTATTTTAGAGACTACAAATTCTTTTTGCTTATAAATTAGTATATATTATTGTTAAATAGTTTCTAAATTTGTATCTAATTAGTTATCAAAGTTTTAACTGCCAATTATTTAGATTCTAAATTTGGTAGTAAAAAATTTGATAGCTAATTAGATAGAATGTAGAAATCATTGAACAATAATAAAAACTAATTTAGAAACCATTTGTTTAGTTTGTAAAATGATTTCTAATTTAGTCACTATAACAACTAATTAATTTTTTGTTTTTTAAAATTGGTTTCTATTTAATAATTTTCTTCAGGTTATACTGTGTAACAGTAATTTTGTTTTTTTCATAAGAATCACATTTATATATTATCATGCGCATTATTTATTTGTAATGTGAAACAAAATTAATATGAAATACATCTCCTAAGAGACAATTAAAATTTCCATTTACTCAATTTATCATTTTAAAATATTTTAGTTACACTATTTAAGTTTTAATATACTTTTACTCGTAAAATATGTTTAATTCTGATTTAATTAATATGTTTATTATTGTATCATCTACATTAGCATAATTAGTAATTAATGAACTTAAACATTTACAACTTAGAATTACGTGCAATTGTATTTTATGCATTATAAATGGGTTGAGGGTGGTAGAATAATTTTGGGATTAAATTTGATTAAATTAAAAGCTCAAAATTAATAAAATTAAAGAAAAAAAGTGGGAAAAAAAATTAAAATAGTACAAATCAAAATTATTTCTTCGAGAAAATGGATTAACCATTAATAATCTCATTCTCTCCCAAATCATTCTCATCTCACCAAGCGACAAAATACTAAACTCTCATCCCTTATTTGATCTCTTAGTATATGTGGATAAAAAAAATTAGAATATTTCATTCTTTTGGGAAGGGGCTCTCTTTTCTTTCTCCTTCTTAATAAATTTCATGCATGCAAGTTCTTTTTAAGTTTTGTGAAAATCTAGTGAGAGAAAAAAAAAGTGTAAATCTCAATTAACAGGAATTGTTCTAAGGTAGGATACTGAGTTTTTTAACTAATCAATAATTTTTTTTGGGTGTGTGATTCAGAACCACCATACCATTGTATATTTAAATCCAAAAGGAACTTTTTTTAGATAAAGGAAGCTAAAATCTTACTTATATTTAAATTTCAGTTTTGAAGAGTGTTCTACTTTCAATTTGGAAAATTTCAATTTACATGTAACTTTTGAATTAGACTTTGTTCTTCAAATGAAAGTTTGAATTAAAGGAATTGAGAATTTATAGTGTCAAATTTCGATTTAAATAGTGTGATTTAATGATGTTTTAAGGTGATTGATAGTTATTTTGACATGAGTTATTATTTTGAATATTTTTTATAGCTTATATTTTCATGATGATTTGAGGAACTTGAATTTAGAATTCTCGTGTTACGAGAAGCGGTTGTATTAATTTTGTTGACAGAGTAGAAGAAGTATTCATGATTATACTGACGTAATCAATTATATACGAAGCTGTTTTAAAAAAGTGGAACTTGAATTATTTTATATATATAATTGTGTTGAAATTACTTGAGTTTTGATCTTTACTGTTATACATTCTGATTTTCTAAATTCATTTAGTGGAATAGTTTTGAAAAGATAAATCCTAGAATTTTTTTAGCAAAATTTCGTAAGTGAGAAATAAAAAAATACTAAAATTTGCTTAATCTATTTTTGTGAAAATAGACTTAAAATTTAACCCAATCTCCTAAATTTGTTTAGAATTTGATTATATTTATTATTGATTGATGTGAAATTTCTAATATATCTCTTGTTGTTGAAGAAAACATGTTAAGTGTGAGATTAACTGAATCTTCATAACAAGTAACATAATAAACTTAATAAATCTTATTATTTCAATATATTCAACTTTAAATTTAATTCAAATCTTATAAATCGATTTGTAATATATTTTGGTCATATTAGGCATCATTTTATATCTGTGTAAAATTGATGGTTACCTACCAAATTTTCCTTAGTGAATTTCTAAAGAGAACTTATATCTTATTATTTGCTTATATCATTTAAATGACTTTGTTATATATAGTAATCATTTACTTTAATAATTGTATGAATGTGCTTTAAATATGATGTAACTGCGTATTATATATATACATATATATATATATACATATATATATATATATATATATATATATATATATATATATATATATTATATAAGATATAAAAAAGATATATATATATTTGAGT